>Ga0214175_1000026_pt1 | contig 65699 bp, 62 predicted proteins | sample TroBogEpilimnion_17_FD_153013 | JGI IMG/M metagenome (GOLD analysis project Ga0214175, IMG submission 153013) | Freshwater microbial communities from Trout Bog Lake, WI - 09AUG2007 epilimnion | ecosystem: Environmental > Aquatic > Freshwater > Lake > Epilimnion/Euphotic zone | place: Trout Bog...
TCGGTTCAAGACGGCACCATCGTGGGTCAAACCACGAAGGAGCACCCCACGAAGGGTAACACCTTCCTCGTGTGGAAAGGTGAAGTCTCGGATTTTGAACTCACGTTCAAGTATCGCGTGACCGATAAAGATGGTAAGTCCGATGGTTTTGGTAACTCCGGTGTGCAATATCGCAGCAAAGTAATCGACCCCAAGGGCTTTGTCGTCGCGGGTTATCAAGCCGACCTCGAGTGCGGTAAAACCTACTCGGGTATTCTCTACGAAGAGCGCGGTCGTGGTATCTTAGCTAAGCGTGGCGAAAAAGTTGTGATCCATGAAGGCGCCAGCCCTACCAAGCCCAAGATTGAAGTCGTGGGTGAATTAGGCAAATCGCCCGAAATGCAAACGCACATTAAGGCTGCGGATTGGAATGAATACCGCGTTGTTGCTCAGGGCAATCACCTCCAGCACTTCATCAATGGCATGCAAACCATCGACGTGGTTGATGAAACCGCGATCGGGGCGAAGAAGGGTTGCTTAGCTTTACAACTGCACGCTGGTCAGCCGATGAAAATCGAGTTCAAGGACATCGTGCTCAAGGACAACAGCAAGGAAGCGAAGTAATTTATGAAGAAGTTAGCCCTGCAAGGTTTACTCTTTTTAGCGGCCGCCAGTTTCTTGGGGGCTGAAGAAAAGAAGAACGTTCTCTTCATCGCCGGTCGCCCGAGTCACGGTCCAGGCGAGCACGAGCACAACGCTGGCGTCCAATTGTTGGCCGCTGGTTTGGTGCAAAGTGCTTCGAACCTCGTGAACGTTGATGTCTCGCTGAACGGTCAATGGCCTTCTGACGAGCGCGTCGCCAAGGCTGACACTATCGTGATTTATTCTGATGGTGGCAACGGACACCCTGCTTTGCCTCACCTCGAGCAACTCTCGAAGAAGATGGCCGGCGGTTGCGGTTTCGTGTGCTTACACTATGCCGTGGAGCCTGCTTACACCAAGGCTGGTTGGGTGGATGCCGACGGCAAGCCGGTGAATACGCCTCCTCCTGGTCGTTCGTCGACCGGTAAAGGTGCGGCGGAATTCAAGGACTGGCTCGGTGGTTACTTCGAGCAGTTCTACTCGGTGAATCCTCATTGGCTCGCCGACTTCAAGTCGTTGCCTGAGCACCCAATCAGCCGCGGCGTGCAGCCCTTTGCGACTTCGGACGAGTGGTATTTCCATATGCGTTTTCGCGACGGCATGCAGGGCGTGACGCCGATTCTTTCGGCCATCGCTCCGCCTGAAACGATGAAGCGCGGCAATGGGGCTCACGAAGGCAATCCTGACGTCAGCAAGGCCGTACTTGAAGACAAGACGCCGCAAGTCGTGGCTTGGGCCGTGGAGCGTAAAGATGGCGGCCGTGGTTTCGGTTTTTGTGGTGGTCACTTCCACAAAGGCTGGGCGAACGACAACCAACGCACGCTGGTCTTGAATGCGATTGTGTGGACTGCGAAGGCTCCAGTGCCTGAGAAGGGTATTGTGACCAAGTTCACGCCTGAGCAACTAGAGGCCAACTTGGATCCCAAGGGTAAGCCCAAGGCCAAGTAAGTTACTAAAGCTCTTAAACAAAAGGGCCGGAGGCTTTAAAACCTCCGGCCCTTTTTATTTTACAGTCCGTCGTTTAGATCAGCATCAAGGTCGGATCTTCCAAGACCAGTTTCAGGGCTTGGAGGAACTGAGCGGCCGTGGCGCCGTCGACCACGCGGTGGTCGCCGGAAAGGCCGATGACCATGCGCTGACCAATGACGATGCGGTCGCTGGCATCGACCACGGGCTTCTTAATCGTCGCCCCGACGGACAGGATGGCAGCGTTGGGCACGTTGATGATGCCGTAGAAACCCGTCACGCCATACATCCCCAAATTCGTGACCGTAAACGTCGACCCCGACATTTCATTCGGCGTGAGTTTTTTGGCACGAGCTTTGGAAATGAGACCTTTGGCTTCGACGGCGATTTCTTTAAGAGACTTCGCTTGGGCGTCGCGGATGACGGGGGTGACCAAGCCATCTTCGAGGGCTACGCCGAAGGAGAGGTGGACTGCTCCGTGAGCACGGATGCTGGTGCCCGCCCAGGAGGCGTTGACGGCGGGTACGCGGCGGAGGGCTTCGGCGGAACCCTTCAGGATGAAGTCGTTCACCGAAAGCTTCACGGCGTCGGCACCACCCGTTTCGGCGAGGCGCTTATTTAAAGATTCGCGCATGGCCAGGAGCGGAGCGGCGTCCACTTCAACTTCTAAGTAGAAGTGAGGTACCGTGACCTTGGATTCCAAGAGACGGCGGGCGATGGTTTGGCGCATGCCACCGACTGGAATATCGGCGTCGGGTTGAATCCCTTTGCCATCGGCGGGGGCAGGAACGGTGACGTTCAAGGGGCCAGCAGGGGCGACGGCTACGGGCGCTGCAGCGGGAGCTTGGGCGGCAGCGTTGACATCGCGTCCCAGGATGCGGCCACCAGGGCCAGTGCCACTGAGGGCGGCGATATTGAGCGCGGCTTTTTCGGCCATGCGTTTCGCATAGGGCGAAGCTTTGACGCGTTCGTCGCTGGAAGTGCGAGGTGCGGAGGCGCCAGAGGAAGTCGCCGCAGGGGCGGGAGGGACGCAGGCTACGCCGGTGGATTCAGCGATGGGAGGCGTCGAGGTCGCCGCTGCTTTAGGGGCGGGAGCGGCGGGATCGGGAGCGATTTCGCCACTCTTACCAATGGCGCAAATCGGGGCGCCTACGGGCAATTGGGAGCCACCGGGTGCGTAGATTTTGAGGATCGTGCCAGGGACGGTGCAGGAGAGCTCCATCGTCGCCTTATCGGTTTCCACTTCGCCCAGGATGTCACCAAAGGCTACCGTTTGACCTTCTTTAACGTTCCATTTGATCAAGGTGCCGACCGACATCGTGTCGGACAGCTTGGGCATATCAATGATTTCAGCCATTGGAGAAAATTAAGCGAGGACCTTGAGGGCTTCAGCCACGACGCGTTGTGCGTTGGGCAGTTGTTGATCTTCGAGGCGCTTGCAATAAATCTGGGGAGCGTCGATGGACGACACGCGGTGGATAGGCGCGTCGAGTTCATCGAAGGCCTTGGATTGAATCAAGTAGGCCACTTGGGCGTCGACGCCACAGAAGGGCTTATTTTCTTCGACCAGCAAGACGCGGTGCGTTTTGCGCACGGATTGCAGGACCGTGGCTTCGTCGAGAGGACGAATCGAGCGGAGGTCGACCACTTCGACGCTCACGCCGTGTTCTTTTTCTAAAATTTCGGCAGCCTTCAGCGAGGTGATGACGGCGCGACCGTGAGCGACGATGGTTAAATCTTCGCCCGTGCGTTTCACGTCAGCTACACCTAGGGGCACGATGTAATCTTCATCGGGCACTTCGCCCTTATCGTTATAAAGAATCGTATTCTCCATCACGTAGACAGGGTCGTTATCGCGGATGGCCGCTTTCATTAAACCCTTGGCGTCATAAGGCGTTGCGGGGCAAACCACTTTGATGCCGGGGTGGGAAGCTAAGATGGCTTCGGGCGTGTGGGAGTGCGTTGCACCCACGTTCGTGCCCCCGTTGGCTGGGCCGCGGATGACGATGGGACAATTGATTAAGCCCCCCGACATGTAGCGGATATTGCCGGCGTTGTTCACGATTTGGTCGAACGCCACGTAGGAGAAGGACCAGAACATCAGTTCCATCACGGGACGAATCCCGAGCATGGAGGCACCGATTCCCAGGCCGATGAAGCCTGCTTCGGAGATGGGGGTATCGACGACGCGCTTGGGACCAAATTCTTTAAGAAGACCCTCGGTGACTTTATAAGCGCCGTTGAATTGGGCGACTTCTTCGCCCATGAGCACGACTTTCTCGTCACGTTGGAGTTCTTCGCGCATCGCAGCGCGGAGGGCCTCACGGTAAGTAATAACGGGCATGGGAAGAGATTATTCGAAGATGATGGTGCCGCGACTGGTGGTTTGAGGACCGCGGTGGTCTTCTTCCCAATAGATGTTTTTGGTAATATCGGCGACCGTGGGGTCGGGGGAAGCATCGGCGAAGGCAGCGGCTTGGTCGGCTTCGGCCATGGCGGCCTCGTTGATCGCTTGGGAGAGCTCGGGGGTGAGGACTTTTTCGGCGAGCAATTCCTTTTCGAAGAGCAGGACCGGGTCCTTTTGTTCGCGGTATTCCTTGATTTCTTCCTTATCGCGGTAGGTCTTATCGGGGTCAGCCATCGAGTGGCCGTAGTACCGGTAGGTGAAGATTTCCAGAACCGTGGGCTTGGATTCTTCGTGGGCGCGTTTGAGGGCTGCGGACGTTTTGGCTCGGACTTCGTAGACATCGTGGCCGTTGACCACATCCCAGGCCATCCCGTAGCCCTCGGCGCGCTTGGCTAAGCAGCCAGGGTGGGCGGAGGAGCGCTCTTGGGAGGTGCCCATCGAGTAGCCGTTGTTTTCAATCACGAAGATAATCGGCAGGTCCCAGAGGGCAGCTAAGTTATAGGCCTCATGGACAGCCCCTTGGTTGACTGCGCCGTCACCCATATATGCTAAGCATGAACCCTTGTGGCCCAAGTACTTAACAGCGTAGGCGAGGCCCGTGCCCAGGGGGGCTTGGCCCCCGACAATCCCGTGACCACCCCAGTAATTCTTATCAGGGGCGAAGTAGTGCATCGAGCCACCCTTACCTTGGGAGCAACCCGTGGCCTTACCGGTTAACTCGGCCATACATTCATTCATCCCCATCCCCACCATCAAGGCGTGACCGTGGTCGCGGTAGCCCGTGATGAGGTGGTCGTGTTTGCCGAGCAACGAAATCGTGCCAGCGGCGACGGCCTCTTGGCCGACGTAAAGGTGTAGAAAACCCCCGATTTTACCTTGTTGATACACCCGAATGCAACGTTGCTCGAAGTGACGGATACGAGCCATTTTACGATAGAGCTCGATCTTATCTTCTTTCGACAAGGCCGCGTTGATGGGGTGCTTGGCGTATTCCGAAGGCCCAGCAGGGCGCTTCAGGGATTCAGGGTGGGTGAGGACAGCAGGCGTAGCCACGGTGGTGTATGCCTACGATTGGAGGGGTCTGGGGCGGAAGGTCAAGCGAACTGCCAAAAATGCAAATAACCTTGACCCGACTTGCCCGCCCAAGTCCCCTTGAGGTACACCTATTTAGATTATAGGCCCCCTACCTATCCATGGAAGAAACCCACGAGGCGATCGCCCGAGAACTTATTGTCCAAAATCGTATGGGTATTCATACCCGTCCGGCCGCCCAAATCGTCCGATTGGCCAATCGCTACCCTGATGTCGAGATTATCGTCCAAAAAGACGATGAATCGGTGAACGGGAAGAGCATTATGGGCCTGATGATGTTGGCTGCTGGCCAGGGCTCGAAACTCCGGTTTTCGGTTAAAGGTAAGGATGCGGAGCAGCTTTTAAACGAGTTGGCCACCCTCTTTGACCGTAAGTTCGACGAAGCCTAATCCCCTATGTTCATTCTCCTCGCCAGTGCTCTTTCCCTTTTTGCCCAGGTCCCACCACCTGCCACGAATGGAGCCCCGGGGAGTGTGCAGCAGACGGTTTTAATCCCTGACACGGAAGTACCGAAGTACCTTCGTTCGGCAGAGTTGGCAGAATGGGGCAATGCCATGCGCGCGATTGAGGCCGGTCGTAATCGCGTGCAAACGGGCACGGCGATTGTGGCCTCGGCGGCGACAACGCGTGCAGCTAAGGGAGCTTTTACGGAAACCCCCGAGGCCGTGAAGGCCCGTGGCGAAAAAATCATTGCCGAAGGCAACGCGCAGATTTCCCGGGCTCAACCTTCGGTGACCCGTTTGCGCAATGTAGCGGCGGCTCGCCAAATGGAACTCACGAAGACGGTGAATCTCGGCGTGGATTTACCTCAAAAAACTTGGAACGAAGTCTTATCTTTGTCGGCCGTGCGCTTACAAAAGCAGGCTCGCGATTTAGGTTACCAAAAACTTCACCTCGTGGGTGCAGCAACTTTGATGCCCGATGGGACGATTAATCGCACCCCTGAGTTAACCGACGCTTTACGTCAGTTGTGGACGAAGTTGGACGATAAGTTGTTAGCCGCGGCTCCAGCCGGTGGTTACAGTTATAAGGCTCCGGCGACGTCGGACGGACTTCCCACGTTAGCTAAAGGTTTAACCGCACCAACCTCGGTACACCAAGTGGGTTATGTGTGGGCCGAAGTTTACCCATTAATGGCAGATGGCAGTGCCGCCGTGATGATGGTGAGTTTGGCCGATGCTTATAACATGCGCGTGGTCGGCGAAGAAATTTATCTTACCACGACGTCGGCGCAGGACAAGTTAGCGAAAACTTACTTAGGATCTTTTTCGTTGAAGGACGAGCACAGCTACATTCCCCGTTTGGCGAGTTCGGGTGATTGGCTCTTAGCGTTCGACCAAGACACGCCCGCTCTGGCGAATGTATTGCTCCGTTATGTAGCAGTAAAAATCAGCACCTTAGGTGTTGGAGCGAGTGCACCTCTGACGATGGTGGTGGGTGGCGATGCTCCGCTCAAGGATGGAGCTCGTGGGAATTGGACTGTCGCCCGCGACAACACCGCAACAGGCTTAGCCCGCGGTTACCGCGTCACGGGAACGGTTGTCGGCCAAAGCCCTACGGAAGTCGGCCAACTCCTCTTTAAATTAGAGGAAGCCGCCAAGCCTGCGGGGAAGTAAGTTGCTGAAACTGATTTAAGAAACCGGAGGCTTCTTTTGGGCGGCCTTGAGTGCCGTCGTCGTCGCTTTCTTCAGTTTCTTAACTTTCGAAGCCGTGGCTAATTGATCTTCGCGCAGCATCCGGTCGATAAAGAGCACGCCTTGGCAGTGGTCGTACTCGTGTTGCACGCAACGGGCGAGCAGGCCGCGACATTCTAAAGTGTGTGGAGCGCCATCGGCGTCTCGGTAGTCAACGATAGCGGCTTCCACGCGTTTGACTTCGCCGGTGATGCCTGGGAAGGATAAGCAACCTTCGGTGTAAATTTCAGGTTCTCCCGCAATGATTTTGACCGAGGCGTTGGCGAATAAAATGGGCATGATGTCTGCCGTGTGCACGACTTTGCCATCGAGGATGGGTTGGTTCTCGTCGTCGTTGACATGGGCCACGAACAATTGGAGCGAGAGGCCGATTTGCGGTGCGGCCAGACCAATCCCTTTCGCTTGGTGCATGGTCACCAGCATCGCCTCACCCAGCATGCGTAGGGTGCTGCCGAATTCTTTCACAGGCTCGCCGACCTGGCGTAAAACCGGGTCTCCGTATTGGCGAATGGTGAAAGGCGACATAGCACTCATTTAATCAGTGCAGGGTAGAGGGAAAGCGTAATTTCAGTTTCCGGGCGACGACATGTACTGACCTTTTTCGCAGGCTTTAACGAAGGCTTCGGTTTTTTGTCGCAGACCATTCCATTTACTCCGGATGCTTTGTGTCTCGTCCGTGCTAATGTGATGGTCCTCGGCAGCGCTGGCGACTTCGGCGATGAAAAGAGCAAACTCTTTGGTGAGTGTGTTGGCGGCTTTATCGAGCGCGGTGGTGCTATTGGTAGAATCTTCGGGGCTAAAGCTACCCCCTGCTTTTTGGGCGACCCATTCGGCGATGCGGGGATCTTGGGTGGCCTCGATTAAACTGACGGTGCGATCGAGCGGGTTCGGACTGCCGCTCCCAGCGCTGGGAGGTTGGCGCCATTTGTAGAGCATCGAAGTCGAGATGCCGATTTTTTTGGCCACAGCACGGTGGGCTAGTTGTTGGGTGCTTTCGGGACCCGAGCCTCCAGCTTTAAGCAGAGCATCGGCAATGACTTCGTGTGATGCTTTGACGTGGGTGCGCGCGGGTTGGCGAGGTTTTTTGGGCATGTCCAAGGTGTAGTTAGAAACGAGTCAGGTGCAAGCGAGCCTTCAGGGTGGGATGATAAGTCGGGGGCCAATTTATAAGGCGGCGGGGTGGATTTAGGTGGCTCAGGCGAGAGGACTTCTTCAAGATATCTACATGCCTGATACACCCGCGGTTTCTCTCACAGCAGCTTGGGCCTTATTGCTTGGTGGGCTGGTTTTAATTGGGGCAGAATTTTTCCTTCCCACGGTGGTGGTCGGCTTTGCTGGGGCCTTGATTTCTTTTGCCGGCATTTATTTTTCCGCAGCCTACGGCAGTGCGAAATGCATTCTATTCTGCGTCGTTTTCTGCGTCGGGTTAGGCTTAGAATTCTGGGCCTTCCGCCGTTTTGTGATGTCCACTAAGGTGGGCCAAGCGATGACGAATCAAACGCAGAACGTCGGAGCCGCGGTCGTCGAGTTGTCGCATTTCATTGGCAAGACAGCTCAGGCTAAGACCGTCCTCGCCCCTTCTGGGAAAATCGAATTAGAGGGCACCATTCTCGAAGCTTTCTCCCTCGATGGCTATGTCGATCGCGGGGCCCAAGTCGTCATCACTGAAGCCGCCGCCGGACGCGTTACCGTGCGCGTGGTTCGTTAATTTTTAATCACCCAAATCTATGCTAAACTTGATCTTCTTCGCCCAGGAATCTTCGGTCACTTGGCCGATTGTCGCTGTCATTGCGGCCACGGCTTTACTGATTCTCGTTTTATTCCTCCTTTCGTTTTTAGCCGTGTGGGTCCGGGCCCGTTTAGCCGGTGCGCATGTGGGGGTGTTTGATTTAATTGGGATGCGCTTCCGCGGCGTTCCTTATGGGATGATTGTCGATGCCAAGATTGCGGCCACGAAAGCCGGTATCCCCATCGAAACCGATAAATTAGACGCTCACTATTTGGCTGGGGGTAATATCGTGCAAACCGTGCAGGCTTTGATTGCGGCCCAGAAAGCTGGTTTAGTGTTAGATTGGAATCGGGCCTGTGCAATCGACATTGCGACGCGTGGCACGAATAAATCCGTTTTAGAAGCGGTGTTAAATTCCGTGAGCCCGAAGGTGATTGATTGCCCGAATCCTGCCAGCGGTCGCACCACGATTGATGCCGTGGCGAAGGATGGTATTCAGGTAAAGGTGAAAGCCCGCGTGACCGTACGCACGCACCTCGAGCGCTTCGTTGGTGGGGCGCAAGAAGACACCATCATTGCCCGCGTGGGGGAAGGGATTGTGACCACGATTGGTTCGTCTGAATCTTACAAACAAGTTTTAGAAAACCCCGATCGCATCTCGAAGACCGTTTTAGAGCGGGGATTGGATGCCGGGACGGCGTACGAAATCATCTCGATTGATATCGCCGACGTCGATGTCGGCGAAAACGTCGGTGCGATGTTGCAAGAGGCTCAAGCCCAAGCGAACAAGAACATGGCTCAGGCCCAGGCCGAAATCCGTCGGGCGGCCGCCGTGGCTTTGGAGCAAGAAATGCGAGCACGGGTGGAAGAAATGCGTTCGCGCGTGGTCGAAGCCGAAGCCCAAGTGCCGCAAGCTTTAGCCGAAGCGTTGCGCACCGGTCGCATGGGTTACTTGGATTATCAGCGCTTAGAAAATCTCAAGGCTGACACTGAAATGCGTAAGGGTATTGCGGGCGAAGGTCCTACGCCCACGACAAAGCCTTAAATCATTTCATGAGCAGCTTAGAGGTTATTTTTCACCCGGGTACTGTAGGGGCGACGCAGATAGTCAAAGTGGGCTTTATTTTGATCGGGGGTGGCATTGCCGTCGCTCGCCTGTTTTTCGCGCTCCAAGAGAAAATAGCCCAAGGCAAAGCGTTGGAGCAGAAGAACTCTTTGACCGCGCCTCCTGTCTTGCCACGTCGCCCAGCGATGAAGGTCATGAAAAAAGTAGCGAAGCTTTCCGTCCTTCCTCCGAAAAATATTTCACCTCCTTTGTCTGTCACCTCGACACCTGTCGCTGTGGAGCCACTTAAGCCTCTGACGGTCTTGCCACCCGCTAAAACTAAACAAGTTCACCCTTGGTTTGTGGGGCGAGACGCGTTGCGTCGTTCGATCGTGGCGCGCGAAGTTTTAGGTCGTCCGGCGGCCTTGCGTCCCCCGCGTTTTTAACGCTTTCGGCGGCTCCAGATACGAGCTACCAAATAGGGAATTGCGGTGCATAGCACGATGCTCGCACCGGTAGGTAAATTTTGAATATAATATGAGAGGTAGAGACCGCTGATTCCTCCGAGCAAGGCACCTCCGATGCTCCAGAGCATGACCTCTTTAAGATTTCGTCCGAGGTAGAGCCCCATGGCGGCCGGGATGACAAACAGGGCGGTGGTTAAAAGGGCACCGACTAAGCGAACGCACGCCACGGCTGCTAGGGCGATGAGCACGAGTAATATCGTACGCAACAAGCCTGGCCGGGCCCCAATGAGGTCGGCGTAGGCTTCGTCGCAGGAGGCCAGCTCGAGTTCTTTGTGTAGAGCGATTAAGCAAACCAGTACCACGCTCGTCGTGACGGCAATCACTTGTAAGTCGGCGGGCCCGACGCCGACCACGCTACCAAACAGCAGTCCCGAAAAATCGCGCCAGGCGTGGGCGACTTGCATGAGCGCAATCCCAGCGGCGAACATCACGGAGAGCATGATCCCGATGGCACTGTCTTCGCTGGTTTCGGGACGAGCAGCCAACCAAGCGGCCCCTAAGGCCGTGAGTAACGCGGCGGTCATGGCACCTAAATAGGGCGACAGTCCGAGGAGCGAGGCGAGCACCACCCCAGGCAAAATAGAGTGGGTGAGTGCGGTGCTGACGAAGGCCATGCGACGCAGGACGACGTAAGCGCCGAGGCACGCACACGTGATGCTGGTTAGAATGACTGCGACGAGGGCTCGCAGAAAAAAACTTTCGCTCCACGGAGCAGTTAAGAACTCAAACATGGTAGCCGCCTCCTGATTGAATCTCACCGTCGCGCAAAGCGATCGTTTGGGCACAACGATGTAGGTCTGCGGAATCGTGCGTAGCCATCACGACCGTGAAGGCTGGAGTTGATTGAAAAAGAAATTCTTCGATGATGGCCCGACTGCCGCGGTCTAATCCGACAAAAGGTTCATCGAGTAGGAGTAAGGTGGCTTGTTGGGCTAGGGCCCGGGCGAGTAGGGCACGTTGCAGTTGCCCTCCTGAGATCTGATGCACGTCGCGTTGGGCGATGGATTGCAGGGCTAAAGTTGCGAGGGCCTGTTCGACGCGATCGTCTTTAGCTTGTTTGGGTTTTAACCAGCCCAGTCGGCTGTAAGTCCCCATCGCCACCAAGTCGCGCACGCAGAGCGGAAAATTGGGCGTCAGTTGAAGGTTTTGGGCGAGGTAAGCGATGGCGGGTCGTCCGCGTCGCGGGGTAGCACCCAGAACTTGCAAGGAGCCCGTTTGAGGCGTGATGAGACCTGCGAGTAAGCGTAGCAGGGTGGATTTACCGGAGCCATTGGGTCCTACCAGCGCCGTGTGTTGGTGACGCTGGATGGAGAAGTTCAGTTGATGCAGGATGCAGGGACCTTGTGGGGTCGCTGCAGCACTTAAGTTATCTGCCTGTACCACGGGACCAGCGGCCGGAATTTTTTCAACGACGGCGTAGGTCCAGGTGGGCAGTAGGTGCTGGAGCATGCGACTTCGGTTAAGGCGTTAATAAGGCCTCTTTGAGGAGGCGTCCGTTATGGAGCATCATGTCTGACCAACTGGCCCCCGGTTGACCCTCGGGCTGAAGGTATTCGAAGGAAAGGGACAGTGGGGGGCTTAAGTGGGCATCGCGGCACAGGTTTTGGGCGATGCTGGTATTTTGCCCTTCATCGACCACGATGACTTTGATGTTCAAGGCTTCGATTTCGTGAAGCAGTTGACGGTATTTATGGGCGGAAGGGTCGGCTGCTTCTGCGGAAGCGCTGTTCAAGATCGTATCGACGACTCGTAGCCCATATTGGTTGGCGAACGGTTGTAGGTTAGGGTGCTGGGTGATGAGGACCCGGCGGGCTGGCGGGAGGGAGGCGAACCAAGCTTTTAACTGATTATCGGTGTCATCTATCTCCTTAAGTAGTTTATTAACATTAACTTGAGTATTTAATTCAGGGAATTTGAGGGTCAGCGCCTGATTTAAGTTTTGAATCATCAGCCTAACCCAAGCCGGGTTGGTCCAGGCGTGCGAGTAGGGGAGGGCGGGGATTCCAGCGGTTTCCTCTAACCACAAGGTATCGGCTTCGCGATGATTCTTCGTAACCCATTCATAGAGTTGAGGTTCCATCGCTTTGGAACAACCCACAATCAGCTTAGCCTCTTGCAGGTCGCGGGCGTCTTGGGCGGTGAGGGGGTAGCCGTGAAATTCGCTTTTAGGCCCGATCAAGGGTCGGTGGGTGATTTTGGGGGAAATCAGCGCTCGAACCCAGTCGTCCGGTAGGCTAAAACTACTGACAATGTCGACCTTACCTTCCGCCTGCAGAAGGGTGTTTGCCGTGAGCAGCAATAGGATGAACAGCAACCCTCGCATGGGCTAAAACCAACCATTGGTGGTACCCTATAATTAACGCAAGTTTTTTGCATTTAAAAATTGTTCCCGTGGTTCCCGCCTTTTGCATTTGCCAGAGTCAAATCGGTCATTACGCCAATATCTCCCATGCCCCACATTCGAGCCCTCTTTGCTAGTCTCTGGGCAGTCGTTTTGACTGTTTCGTTTGCTTATGCTCAAAGCGCCAAAGGTGGCGAAGGCGGTGCGGCGGGTAAGGGCGTCATTTTGGTCCGCGATGTGAAGTTTGCTCAGGTTAAATTGGGCGGTCAGACCTACCCTTGGAACCGGATGCAAGTTGAGTTGATGGCTAACAATAACCCTGATCCTAAGGCCTCGAGCAAGAAGTGGGTCGATAAAGTTAAGGTGACGGTTACCCAAATTTATAAGACGGAAAGTAAGAAGCCTGAAGATTGGAATTACTACCGTTCGGCGGTCACGGTGCTGACGCTGGAAGCGAACCAACCTCGCTCCGTTTTGTTCTACCTCCCTGGCGACATTGTGAAGCGCGATCAGCTTCGCAAAGAGCCTGATTATTACTACGTCCAAGTCGAAGTCGCCGGCAACGAAGAGCCTCTCTTTGATGCGAAGGGCAACCTCCTCCCCGAAGCGGTTCGTTCGGTGCATAAAGACTTAAACACGAAAGCTAAGTTTGATCCCGCTAAGGATGCGGCGGACCGTGGCGTCGTGAATAGCCCTGGCATTCTTCGTCCCCAATACCTCGTGCTCTACTTTGACCAACCGGTGGTACCTTCTTCCCCTGAGTTCATCCGCGAGGATGTACCTGCCCGCTAACCTTTGCTGACCCTGCAAGTATGAGCCAAAAAAAGGCAATTATTGTTAACCTTGGTGCTTCGCATGTTTCGGTTTCCGAATGCAATGCGGAGACGGGTAACATTATTTTAGAAAATTTTTATATCGTCGATCTGCCCCCAGGTTTGACGGGTGACGACGAGTGGTTGAATGCCGCCATTACGGCGTTGGGTGAGTTAGTGCAGGCCCACAATATCAAGGGCCAAGTTTCGGTCATCGCCCCGAGCTTCTTGCTCTTGCAGAAGTCGCTTAAGGTGCCTCAAGTCGAGCGCGAACGTCAGGCTCAAATCGTCGCCTTTGAAGCCCAGAATGCGATTCCTTACCCTCTGAACGAAGTCATTTGGGATAGCCAAGTGATGGCCTCGGACGGCGTCGAAGCCGAAGTCCTGCTCTTTGCGTTGCGCACGGAAGTGGCGAGTCGCATTGCGAATTTAGTCTCGAGCACGGGATTGCGTCCGTACTCGGTGCAAGCTGCGCCTTTGCTAGATAGCCAAGCTTTCTTGTTGGCTGGCGGTTCGGCGACCGAAGAAGTCTTAATCGTGAACGTGGGCGCACGCTCGACCACGTTGAGTTTTGTCGGTCCATCGGGTTCGAATATTCAATCCGCTAACTTGGGTGGCAATTTGCTCACGCAAGGCGTCTCGGATAATACCGGTCAACCTTTTGCGACGGCTGAAGCCGTTAAAGTCGGTTACTATTCTGGCGTCGTGCACTTAGCTGAAGCCGACCCTCAAGTCGCCCTTTTACAAGCGAATGCACAGTCGTTCATCCGCCGCCTCGCCCAAGACATCAACCGTCGTTTGATTAACATTCGCCGGGGTGCCAATGGACGTCAGCCCACGCGCATTCTTTTAACCGGTCGGGCTTCGTTGGTGCCTGGCTTATCCGAGCAACTTTGCGAAACGTTGCGTTTGCCGGTTGAACCCTTTGATCCTTCGTCGGTCTTGACGCTAGGTTCGGGGGTTAACCCTGATCAGTTGCATGCCGCTCGTTGCCAACTTTCGGAAGTGGTGGGTGAAGCTGCTCGGCTGGTTTTACCCAATGCCTCGGGCGTTAATTTAATCCCGCGCGACATTGCTGCTCAGATTGCTTTTGATGCCCGCAAGCCGAAGCTCATCACGGCCGCCTTACTGGCTGCTTTAGCTCCTTGGCCTGTGTGGTTCGCCTTTAGCGAAGCCGGTGATTACAATCGCGACCAAGCTGAGAAGTTGCAGCACCGTTCCAAGGATCTGTCGACTCACCTCGGTAAGATTAAAGACTTCCGCAAGAAGTCTACCGACATTCTCGCTACGAATGTCCAATTAGAATCCGTGGTCTTAAATCGCTCCAATTGGCCTGCCTTCATGGCCGATTTGCAAAAGCGTCTTTCTAATTGTAAGAACACGTGGGTCGAAGAATTACACGTGCACCACGAACAAGTCGCCGCCGCTCCTGTGGCTGAGGGTGAGCCTCCTGCTCCTCCGGTTACGGTGACGAAGGTGGTTCTCACGGTGCGCTTGCTCTTGCCGAGCGTTGCTCCTGGTCGTCCTTTCCAAGCTAAGGAAATGAATGTGCGTGAGCAAGAGCTGCTCGCGGCGTTGAAGGGTTCGGCTTTCGTTCAGGAAATTCCTGATAACGAAATCAAACCCGATTACGCGATGGCCAACGTTCCCCGCCTTACTCTCACCCTCGTGATCCGTAAGGACAAATCTCTCTAAGTCATGGATAAGTCTAAGAACCGTACCTTTTTAATCACGCTGGGGCTGATTGCGATTATCTTTGTAGCCGGCTGTGCGTTGACCGTCATGGCTTGGTTGCGTAAGAAGCAGACCCAAGTCGAGTTAGGGCGCCACCAGCGCGAAGTGAATGTTTTGTTAGCGGGCGATAATTTGGGCAGCCTTAAGGACCAAATTTCTTTAACGCCTGCGAACGTTGATTTGGCCGAGAAAGACCTCACGGAATTGACGGACCATTTAAAGTCGCTGCGCGAAGTCATTGCGGGTAGCCCCGAAGCTCCCTTGAAGCCAGATAACAGTACCTCGGCTTCAAAATTGAATTCTTTAATCAAGCAAAACGTCGACGAATGGAAGAAGCTTTGTGCGGATCGCGACGTGAAGACTCCGCCCAATGATCAGTGCGAGTTTGGGTTCCGTCGCTATATTCGCAACGCGGGTACTTCGCCGAAGCGTGACTTACCTCGCGTTGATTTACAGCGCATCATCATTGATTACCTCTTTAAGCAACTCTTGGAGTCACGCCCTGCAGGTGCTCCCTTGCTCTTGCAGTCCATTGATCGTGAGCCGATTGAAACCTACGTTTTAATCCCCGAAGGTAAGCCTAATGCCGGTAGCTATGTGCCTGATGCCGATGGCTCGAAGAATGAAAACGACGAGTTTACGCCCTCGCGCTCTTTCCGCCGTCCTAGCCTAGTTGATGCGTTGTCCTTCCGGATTCGTTTCGTCGGCACGACGTCGACCTTACGTACGTTTATCAATAAGCTCCGCAGTTCGGGTCATCCCTTTGCGATTACCTCCATCGAGGTTGGCCTTGCTAAGCCAGAAGAAGAAAAGCTTTTAGCCACGGCTGCTCCCACTGCGAATGCTGCTCCAGCGGCAGGTGCGACGGCCGCTGTCCCTGATTTCTTCCTAGGTGGTGCTCCTACCGCAGGTGCCAAACCTGGTGCTGCCCCTAAAGAAGACCGTGTGGTCGTCGTCAAAGAGAAGCCTGCAGAGTTTGTCATCCAATTTGATTACCTGACGATTCCAGAAGAGAAATCCGCTACCGCGGAAGGAGAAACCAAGAAATAATTCCCCGGACAATGAACGCCCGTAAAGATTTACTCCTGATTGTACTAGGCTCGCTCCTACTTTTGGTAGGTTGTGCCGCTTGGTGGTTACTGATTGAAGGCGGTGCTCCTGGCTTGGTGAAGCCTTTGGTTCCTGAAGAAGAGTTTCGTGAGAAAGCCATTCCCGAGTTGGTGTCGGCACCTAAAGGGGTCGCTTACCCTTCTTCGAAGCGAGCTGACTTGGACGATTTGGTGAAAGACTGGTTGAGCCCTGAAGAAAATGAAGACGGTTGGAATTATGACCTCTTCACCACGATTGATATCGTGTGGGATCCTGTCCTGAAGGATTACGTTCCGCGTTTAAAGAAGGTTATCCCGCTGCCTCCCTTCGGTGTTGCGCTGACTAAGATTGGCCACCCTACCTATCCCTACGTCTTGAAGTCCTTCCTCCCTGGCCGTTCGGGCAAGGATGAAGACCGTGAGTTCTTCTTGGAAAACACGGAGACCAAGGAGTACTTTGACCGTTGTAAGTTGAAGAAGCCCCTGAGCCCTCAATTGAATATCATCCCTGTGTCCTATAAACAGGTTAAATCTAAGGACAAAGATGGCTTTACCATTACCCGCAACGTTTTGACCCTAGATGATAAGGTTTTGGGACAACTCGTTGAAATTGATGATGTTAAGGTATTAGAGTTTACGGATCGTACGAATATTGAGCTCGTTTCGACCTCCGACCCCAGCAAGACGTGGACCTTCCATGGCCCTGGTGATAAGTTTACCTATAAAGAGGCTCATTACGTCATCAAACACGTTGACTTAGACGCTAAGTCGGTGACGTTAGATAAGACTTTTACGCTCGAACCCAAGAAGCCTAAAAAGACCATTACAGAGGTTTTGACGATTGCTCCTCCGGCTCCAGCGGCACCCCCTGCTACCAAGTCAAATACCCCTTCCACCCCTGCAACCCCCACCAAATAGTTAATACCCCTTTAATTGTATGAAGAAACAAAAACGTACACGGCTCGCGTGGGCCGGTTTTCTCGCTGTCTTAGTGGCAGCAGGTTCGCTCGTCGCTCAAGACGGTGATCCCATCGCGCAAAAAACCAAACTCATGGGCGAAGCTTTGAAAGCTCGTGAAGAGGGTAATTTGCAAGGTGCACGCGAGAAGTTTTCCAAAATTTTAGAAATCGATCCTAAGGACGAAGGTGCCAGCGAAGGCTTGGCCTCCGTTCAGGCTGCCATTGCCGCCGCTGAAGCAGCTCAAGCTAAGGCTAACGCCCCTGCTCCCGTCGTCACCCCTGCAGCCCCTGCCAAGCCAGCTTCGTTGCTCGATCAAGTCGCTAACGAGCACGCCAGCCTCTACGCCGAAGTCGATCAAGCAATTGGCGTTGCTCAGTCTGAAGCCGACAAGGGCAACTACAAGCGTGCGCTCGAAATCCTCGATAGTGCTGCCAGTGCTTTGCCGAACAACACGGCCGCCCAAAAGTCGCGCGACTCTATTGCCTTAGCGAAGCAAGAAATCAACTTGCGCCGCGAAGCCGGTGACCAACCCGTTGACGACCAAGCTCGCGAAGAAGTGGTTCGCTTGGCTAAAGCCAATGCCACGAAGTTAAAAGAAGCTGGCGACCTGATTGATAAAGCCGAAAGCGCCACGCGCCGCGGTACGAATCCTGACCTCGAAGAAGCCGATGGCTACCTCGACAAGGCCTCCAAAGTTCTGCCTACGAATATCTCGGCCAAGTCTTCGGTCGAACGCATCAAGCAAGTACGAGCTCAAATTATTTCCCGTCGTGCCTTCTTGGCGATTGATGCTCGCGAAATGAACAAAGCCGAGTCGTTTGTGCGTGATTACGAAAAGTTGATGGGCGTCGATGATCCTAGCGCCAAGAAATTGCACGCCGAATACCTGCGCTATAAGTCCGATCCTGCTTACCGTAGCGTCGAAGAAATTTCCCCTGGCTTGAAGGCCAAGGATGATAAGGTTCAAGAACTCTTGGTTAAAGGTCGGGCCCGTTACCTCTACGGCGACTACCAAGGTGCGCTCGAAGCTTACCGCGAAATTCTCCAATATCAGCCGAACAACGCTGAAGCGAAAGCTTACCAAGTTCGCATCCGCCAGATCTTATCCGATAACTCGGGTGCTTGGAATCGCGGTGTGACCAAGGGCAAGTTGCTGGAACTCCTCGATGAATCGTGGAAGCTTCCTGAAGTCTTTAATCGTGAAACGACCGTCGTTGGCGGCGTCACTGCGGCTGATCCTGTGCTGGATAAGATGCGCTCGATCACGATTCCTGAAATCAACATTCGCGACTTACCATTCAACCGTGCAATCGACCAATTGGTCATCGTTTCCCAATCGTATGATAAAGATGGTAAGGGTGTGAACATGGTCGTCATCGACCCTGATCGTAAGAACCCTGCCGTGAACATGACCCTCCGTACGGTTTCGTTGGAGAAGGCCCTGGAAATCATCACTAAGCAGGCCAACTTCACCTTTAACATCAACCAAGGCATCGTGGAAATCCGTCCTGACTCGGGTTCGAACGATTTGGAAACCGAGTTCTTCCCGCTCTCGACTTCCGCCGTGATTAAGATGACTGGTATCAGCGCTGGCGGAAATGCCCCTGCTGGTGGTGCCGCCCCTGCCGGTGGTGCTAATCCCTTCGGTGGTGCCGCTGCCGGCGGTGCGACGGCGGGTGGTAGCGAGCGTCCTGAAGAATCTGGTATTAAGAACTTCTTCACCCGCTCGGGCGTTAGCTTCGAAACGCAAGGTGCATCCTTGGCTTATGACGGCACGAACTTAATCGTGACGCAGACCCGCAAGAATCTGGATCGCGTGCGCAACATCTTGCGTCGCTATTCCGACATCAAGCAGGTCCACATCGAAGCCAAGTTTATCGAAGTATCGGAACAATCCTTGAACGAGTTCACCTCGAACTGGATGCTCTCGACGACTTCGGTCGGTGCTAACGGTCAGCCTGTCACCACGGTCCGCGCCCAAACGGGCCTCCGCTCGATGAGCGAAACCTTTGGTACTTCTTCCGTTGCCGAAAATGGCCAAATCAGCCGTCAGTTAACGACGACTTCTACGAATGCTACTACGGGTGCTGTAACGCAAGTAACAACGAATCAAAACCTCTCGATTCCTAATCAGCCTCCTTCCATCGGTTCGCAGAACTACGGCACGAACGAACCTAACTTCGGTGGTTCGAACGGCTGGATGGGTGCCACCGGCACTTACAATGGTAAGATTGGTACGATTGGTGGTTATGACCTCTCAATCTTCCTGAAGGCCTTAGAGCAGAACAATGGTACGGACTTGATGTCGGCACCTAGCTTAACGGTGCTCGATGGTAAGACCGCGATCATCAAGATTGCTCAACTCCTCCGTTACCCACAGTCCTACGGTGATACCCAATCCAACGTCGGTCAGGCTGCTGCCGCTGGTGTGGCGGGTGGTACAACCGGTGGTGGTGTAACGATCACGGCTGGTACGCCTCAAGACTTCACGGTGCAAGAAGTCGGGGTGACTCTCGAAGTGACGCCAACGGTTGCGGCGGACGACTCGATTGCCTTAAACCTCAAGCCTAAGGTGGTAGAGTTTGAGGGCTTCGTGGAATACGGTGGTACCTCGGTGGCTATCTCGGGTACGACTACGGTCACGATTCCTTCGGGCTTCTTCCAGCCGATCTTCAACATCCGCGAAGTGTCGACGGACGTTACGGTCTTCGATGGCGCCACGGTTGTCATCGGTGGTTTAACCCGCGAACAAGTGCAAACGGTTCAAGACAAGGTGCCCATCTTAGGTGACATTCCTCTCCTCGGCTCGGCCTTCCGTTCTAACGGTAAATCGACGGACAAGAAGAACCTCATGGTCTTCGTCACCGCTAATCTCGTCTCGCCAGGTGGTGCAACCCTCCGCAGCAGCCATCCTGGTATGCGCGCTGGTTCTACCTTCTCGAACCCTGTCCTCATCTCCCCAGGTGGTGCAGTGTACCGCGAACCGATTGAAGCCGCGACGACTCCTGCAGCGACGGCTCCTAAGGCTGACGCTCCGGCACCTGAGGCTAAGTAATAAAAGCTTCAGTTGTTTATCCAGGCCCGCCTTTTGGCGGGCCTGCTTTTTTCTGGAAGCCCGGAACGAGTCCTCTGAAACTATGCCCCATGCGCTGGCTACTCATCGATGGTTTCAACCTCGTGTTCCGTAGTCACTTTGCGATGGAGCGTTCCAACCTGCGTCGCCCGACTGATCAGTTTCCTACCGGGGCCTTGCATGCGTGGATGAAGACTTTACTCGATTTGCGGGAAAGCGAAAAGCCCGACCGCGGTGTCGTCTTTTTCGATCTCGGTGGCTCGGAGCGTCACCTTGCCGTTTTACCCGAGTATAAGGCTCAGCGCGAAGATACGCCGGAAGATATCGTGCTCCAATTACCGGAGATTAAAAAACTCACGGCGTTGTTAGGGTTTCAAGTCGTGGAACAGCGTGGCGTCGAGGCTGATGATTTGATTGCTACAGCGGTGCAGCGCTTAGGCCAAGTCGGACACGAGTGTATTATTGTCAGTGCCGATAAAGACTTTGGGCAGTGTGTCGGTGGTCCCGTGATGCAATTGGCACCGCCGCCAACCGCTAATCCCGCCATGGGATGGCGCCGTTTGGATGCCCAAGGCGTGACCGAAAAGTTTGGCGTACCGCCCGCACAGATTCCTGCTTACCTAGCATTGGTCGGTGATACCTCCGATAATATTCCAGGCTTAAAGGGCGTCGGCCCTAAGACGGCGGTGAAGTGGTTGAACGAGTATGGTAGCCTTGAAGGTGTGTTAACGGCGGCCGATACGTTGCAGCCCGAACGCTTTCGCGCGCAGGTAAAAGCCGAAGCAGACCGGATTAGAACTAATCTGCAGTTGGTTACCTTCCGAACTGATTATGAATTCACGTGGGGCGAAGCACCGCAGGAGCAACCTGCGGCCGTGGCCGAGTTTCTCACTACGATGGCGATGCATTCGACGTTGCGACGTTACCTGGGTAAAGCTGCCTCACCAGTGGAGGAAGTTGCACCGGCACCTCCACCTCAGAAACCTCCGACTACGGAGCAAGGGGAACTCTTTTAGAACGGACATAAAAAAGGCCCGCCAAAACGGCGGGCCTTGTTCCAGAGGAACGGTAAGAATTACTTCTTATCGTTCTTCTTGTCAGCCTTAGGGGCTTCGATCGCGGCAGCAGGGGCGGACGCAGCTTTGTCAGCCTGCTTGCGTTCGAAGTAGGCCTTTAACTCGTCTTGAGTGAGGGCCACCCAGAACTTAGCTACCAAGACATCAAAGACGATGTTGTTGGTGAAGATACCGTAGGTCTTGTTGAGCTCCTCGGCGTTCTTGGTGAGGATTTCGGTGATCTTGGCGATTTCGTCAGCGATGCGCTTCTTGGCATCAGCATCGGTTGCTTGTTGATCAGCGGCGCGGAGTTGGATGAGGGCTTGCTGTTGAGCGGCGACGATTTGGGCGTTGCGTTCAAAGAGCGGGATGTGGTCACCCGTCATCTTGCAGAGGCTGAGCATCTTTTGGTTACCGCGAGCCAAGATGTCGGTTTCTTTGAAGTTGGGGTTCTTGCGGAACTCGGCGATTTGTTCGTCATTAACAGGCGAGAGCAATTGGATTTCGGTGTTTTGGACGAAGTGAGGGCGCATCGCGACGTTATCGACTTTGAAGCCGTAGACTTTGGCGAAGAGCTCGTCCTTCTCGTTGAAGGAAGCTAATTCGGTGTCGCGAACTTTGGAGAGGGCATCCTTCTCACCGGAAGTGAGGGTGGATTGAATGCGCTGATTGAGTTCCAAGATGCGCTTGGCCTGTTGCTTCATGATTTCCAGGTCGTTGGTGAAGCGCGCCAAGGTCTCGGGGTGCGAGATCGTGACGTACTTGAAGAAGACCATATTTTCATGCTGCAGGAGGTTTTCGTCGACCTCAGGAGCGGTGGTGGCTTTGGATTCGGTGGTCATATATTTAGTATGAGTTTAGGGGTGGGGTAAGAAATTACTTCTTTTCAGGAGCTGGAGTGCTCGGGGCGTCCTTCTTTTCTTCCTTCTTCTCGGCCGCAGCCTTATCAAAGGCTTTCTTTTCTTCTTCCGAGATTTGGAGGAGGAGGTTGGCACCAGCGGTTTGGATGCTGAATTCAGCAGGGAATTCATAGCCACGAGCCGTCTTGTACTCTTCGAGCGACTTGTTGACTTCTTCTTGGGCCGACTTCACAGCAGCTTCGACCTTCTTCTTGTCTTCGTCCTTGGTGAGGCGAGGTTGGAGGTCGATGAGTTGTTGGAGGGCGCGCTTCGATTCGATGACGCGCTTCACTTGCATTTGGTAGGTTTCCACTTCAACGGCACCCGAAATGGTGTCTTTGACGGAATATTTCTTTTCGCCTTCCACGACTAAGGAGTCGGGCTTGGTCGATTTGTCGGCCGACAATTTGGTGAACTCTTCGTTCGAGATGGGGAGGAGGACGTGCAATTTCGTGGGTACCACGATGTATTGGCGTTGAATGCGGAAGTTGTAGGCCTTGGCGAGGGCGTCGTCGTCGCCTTGGAGTTTAGCAGCCTTGGCCGCGATTTCGTGGCTACGGGCTTCGCGCTCTGGGGTAGTGAGGGCGAGGTCGAGCAATTGCTTGCTCAGTTTGAGGGATTCGAGCTCTTGGCTGATGGCTTGAACGTTGCGTTGAAAGGCAGCGAACTCAGCGGCGTTGTTAGCCGACCAAACTTGAGCGTAGCTCTTTTGATCGCCGGCAGGCGTCGGGGCAACGACAGGGGTGGTCGCTGCAGGGGTGGCAGGCTTGGCGTCTTGGGCAAAGGCGCTAAGGGCCAGCGATGTGAGGAGGATGGTCAGGGGCTTCATAGAAATCTGAGGGAAGTTTTGTTTTATGCAGAAAACAGGCCATAGCCACAAAAAAAGCCCCCTGTGAATTATTTGTGAATTACTAGGGCGCGGTCGATCACCGCCGCTAGGTCAATGGCGTCGGCTTCCTTCTGTAATGCTTCATCGGCCAAGACTGCACGTACTTTTGGGTGGGAGAAGAATCCACTTAAGTCCTTGTTATTCAGTAGTTCACGAACTTTCTTATCTCCCCATGCTTGGTATAAAGAAGGGTGGCTAGCTAGGGCGCGTACTTCGGTCGTTTCCATGACCCGTTTCATGGCCTGGGGATCAGCCATCACGAGGCGCAACTGTGTAAATAACTTCCGTTGTTTATCCGGGATAGGGGACCAGTCTTTGAGCCAACTTGTCACAGGTGTATTAGAGAGCTCGTGACAGGTTTGCACGGTCCAGCTCTTTTGCTCAGCAAGTGGCCCCTCGATGAGTTCGAAGAGGGAGGAGACGGAGGCGAGGATGAGTAATAAAATGCTGAAATAAAGTGCCCCAGTCCAACATCCTATTAAGGATCCCATTAAGGGATTCTCGGCTTCGTCCAAGCCCTCTGGCCGACGACCTAACCACCAGGCGATGCCATAAACTAAAAGACCCACAGCACAGGTTAAAATGACGACACCCGTGAGTCCCCGTAGCAACCAAGGGTAACTGGTCTTATGGAATAGACTGTGTCCCACTTCAGGTCCGGCTAGCCATCCAGCCAAGAGTCCGAGGCTGAGGGCAATCGGGCCCGCCAGTTGACGAAGGGGGCCGCGTTGATAGCCGCGCCATGCCCCCCGAAACATGAGAAGGACCAGAATTAGTCCCGCAATCCAGAGGGTCCAGGAGCTGCTGGGAGGTGGGGGGACGGTCATTTAGGATTCGCCCAAGACTTTGCGGATGGCCCCTTCTCGGGTTTCAATGCTCTCGGCGAGTTTGAATTGGACGAGTGCCCGGCGGAGGTTGTGCCCGGGGTAACGCACTTTGAAATAAACATCACCCGCTAAATAGTCGGCAAAGAAACGCAGTCCGAGTTCTAGTGGGATGAGGTGAATGCAAGCGTAGAGGTGGCGGTGATCCGCGGCACTTAAAAAGTCTTTCGCGTGAGAGAGGTAGCCGCGGTAAATGGTAGTGAAGAGATCTAAGTCAAAAATTACCGAAGCTAAATCGGGCGCATCTTCCCCCGCGGGGTTACACGCCGAGCGCGTGGCGTCGCCGATGTCGTCATGCACCAACCCGGGTTGCACCGTGTCGAGGTCGACAATTGCGGTCCCTCGTCCGGTGGCAGTATCAATCATGACATTGCCGACTTTGGGATCGCCGTGTGTGGTGCGGAGTTTCAATTCACCTCGTTCTAGGGCACTTCGTAAAACAGCACAATGACCGCGTTTTTCTTGGATAAAACGCCACGCCCGCTTAGCCTCCAGTGAGGCGTTGAGGCGCTCTTGTCCCAGCGGAGTGTTGGCCGCTTGGTCTAGTTTGGCGAGGTACTCGGGCGTGACGTGAAAGCCAGGGAGGGCATAGCCTAAACGCTCCGGCGGTAGATCGCTCACCATGCGATGAAAATGTCCTAATACAAAGCCGACCTCGTGAGCGTGTTCGGGGTTTTGCACGCGTTCAAATGCGTGGGCACTGGCAAGGTGCGAAATAGCCCGCCACAAATCACCATCGGCATCCGTCACCCAATCATCACCTGATTTCGTTTGGATGATTTTGGGGAGTTGCCAAATGCGGTCCGCCCGATCGGCTTCGGCTTCCAACTTGGCGTGGCAGTGATCGGTGAGCACGCGCATGTTGTGCATGATGGCTTCTGGATTCGGGAAGACCGATTTACGGATTCGTTGGACGATGAATCGTTGCTCCGAAAAGGTGGTGCGGAAGATGGCTAGGTAGGTGTCATTCACGTTGCCGGACCCGTAAGGCTCGACGGTGACAAGACGCCCTTGGACATCAAATTGACGAGCAATGAGGGCCGCGCGCATAGTTATTGGCACAATTTGGCTAAGTTTTGAGGGGTGGCGAGGGCATTTGCACCATACCCTAGGCTTGATTTTATAATTTTGGTCGGCATTTTCACGATTCCCCTGTGTCGCCACCTTAGCTCAGTTGGTAGAGCATCTCATTCGTAATGAGAATGTCGCCGGTTCAAGTCCGGCAGGTGGCTCCAGCGGGGGGCTTGATTTATCGCCGGTCAGTTTGCGTTCTGCCGAGTTTCTTTTTCGTTTCTATTATTATGAGTCGCACTTCGTCATCGTCAGCCAAATCGGGACTGTCCCGCCGCTACGACCGCCAGTTCCGTGCCGATGACGCCTATCGGGCCACGTTGCCTGATATGCAAAATAAAGACGCGTCGCAAATTCAAGGGGCCAACGTTCCCATTCAGCATGTGGGCATTTCCGGTTTCCGTTTGCCGATGTTAGTCGTCACGCGGGATGGTAAGCCTTTGCCTTTAGAAGTAACCGTAACGGGTTCGGTATCCCTAGCGGCGGATCGTAAAGGTATCAATATGTCCCGCGTGATGCGGACGTTCTACGAGTTCAAGGATCGCACCCTTTCTCATGAACTGCTCGAAGAGATTTTAATTCGCTACAAGAAAGACCTCGAGTGCAGCCGTGCCCGTTTGATGGTCGAATTCCGTTATCCGCTGTTACAAAAGTCGCTGCGTTCGAACCTCGAAGGTTGGCAGTATTACCGCGTGGTACTGGAAGGCACGATTGATGACTTGAATCGCGTCCGTCGTTACACGCACTTTGACTTTGTCTATTCTTCGGCCTGCCCTTGTTCGGCAGAATTAACGGAGCACGCCCGCGACTATCGCCAAGCGTACGGTATTCCGCACTCGCAACGCTCCAAGGCTCGCGTCGTGGCCGAAGTCATGCCCGGCCGGAATCTTTTCGTCGAAGACATGCAAGAGCTTTGCTTGAAAGGCTTGCAGACGGAAACCCAAGTGATGGTGAAGCGCGAAGACGAACAAGCTTTTGCTGAACTGAATGGGGCTTACTCCAAGTTTGTCGAAGACGCGGCCCGCTTACTCTTCGAGCAGTTTGATGCGGATGGTCGCGTGCAAGACTTCGTCATCGCCTGCTCGCACCTCGAGTCCTTGCACTCGCACGATGCCGTTTCGGTCATTAATAAGGGTTGCCCTGGTGGTTTAGTGGCCGATTTCGCTAATTTTAGAGACCTGATTTGCTAATCCGCTCACGGCTTGCCCCGTCGTTAGTGGATGTTCAAAGTGACTTCCACGAGGGGGTAGCTCAGTGGATTAGAGCAGTAGCCTTCTAAGCTATTGGTCGCGGGTTCGATCCCCGCCCCCCTCGCCAACTTTACTTCCCTGATGTCCCAAGCCCCTTACCACCTCGCTGCCTCCGGGCAATCGTTGCGAGTTTTAAGTTTTGCCGAAGTGGAAGCAGGCTTAGCCACGGGGCGCTTGAATCCCGCGACGTGGTCGTGGTGTGAAACGGAAGTGCAGTGGCAGGAACTAAGCCGTCGTCCGGAGTTCGCTCACGCAGTTCAGGCCGCGCGGATGATGGCACCCCCAGCTCCGCTCGCATGGGAAGACGCTGGCGCCTCGCGTTCTTACTTAAAGCGATATTTTCGGACACTTAAAGAGGTTCTCTTTCGACCCCAAAAAACTTTCCGGGAATTTAAACCTGAAGTAACACCTTGGGCAGCGGTGCGTTGGTTTGGCTTAAGTGCGATGCTCAGTCTTCTCGTGGGTTTTGGTTTATACAGCCCTTTAATCTATTGGGCCCGACAAAGTTTAGCCCAAAAATTTGGCACTGTTCTTTTTGCCGATAGCGGGCCGATGGTGAACCTCACCTATTTATTACGGGCAATTTTTGGTGGCAGTTTGGTTTTGGGCCTTTGGTTGTTGGTCGGAGCGAGCGTCCTACAGGTGATTTTGAAAATACTCCAAGCAGGCCAGAAGGGCTGGGGAGTTACTTTGCGTACCTTGGCTTATGTGCTGGGGGCTTACCTTTGGGTAGCCTTGTTGCCGTGTGGGAGTCTTTTCGTACCTATTTTACTGGTGATTGCCGCGACGAGGGCGTTGGCCTTTGCCCACGCCGAGCCAGAGTGGAAACCCTTAATGGCGGTACTCGTTTTTGCGGGGATAACGTTAATCAGCACCTTGGGCTGGCTGTTTTATTCAGCGGCTAAATTCTTTAGTAACTTCTAAGTCGTATTGCCGCAGCGTTTAGTTTTTTAATCAGGTATGCCAATCCATGTAGCGCGGAATGCGGCACAGTTAGGAATTTTTTCGGTCGCGGAAATTGCCGACGGTTTGCAGACGGGTCGCTTTCATTTGACGGATTTAGCTTGGACTGAAGGCATGGCGACTTGGGTGCCGCTAATTAATTGGCCAGCCTTTCAGCACCTGACCACGGCATCGGTAGCGGCTCAACCTGTGCCTGCGGCGGGGTTAGTTTTACCGGCGTGGGAGCGGCAACGCAGTGGCGGAAATTATTTTAGAACCTTTTACGATGTAATCGGGAATCCTGGTCATACATTTAATCATTTGCCGGCTCAGGGGGTGGGGCGGTCCCTGAGTTTTTATTACCTTACGATGGGGGTGGCTTGGCTGTTGATGAGTCTCGTTGTGGCTCTGCTCGGTTGGTTAGTTTATTTAAAATCCGTGACCGAGGAGGTGCTGCCACATGGGCTAGTGATGAAAACTTCCATGTCGGTTTTAACCGCGATCACACCTTTCGCCGTCATCATCGGGGTGATGCTTTTTGTGGTCTTAGTGGGGCCGTTTGTGATAGCGGGGCTCGCGCACCTTTGCTTGCTACCCTGGCGTCCTTCAGGAGGTTACGCCGCCACCCAACGGGCCTCCAGTTATGTCGTGGCGGCCTTGGCACCCTTGTTCTTTGTCCCCTGTCTCAATTATTTCTGGGTGCCAGCTTGCTTGGCATTCATGGTCTTGGCCTGTGCTCAGGTACACCGTTTGGCTTGGTGGAAGGCCTTGCTCTCGCTCGTGGTGCTACCAGCGGCTATTTTGATTCCGACCTGTGTGGTGGCTTGGGTGTTTTGGGGGTAGTTTGTAAAAACTTTGCTAAACTCCCTTGGGTGTCTGTCTTGGGGGCTTGATACGGGGTCCGTATCGTGCCAGAAAATGGATACTAAATTATATGCAAATCCACGTCGCTCGCCAGTCGGCCCAAATCGGGATTTTCACCGTTGAAGAAATCCAAGCTGGTTTAATTTCGGGTCGTTTTTTACTGAGCGATCTCGCTTGGCGCGATGGGATGGCGACGTGGGTAGCCTTAGGGGATTGGCCTGAATTCCGCAGCGTAGTACCTCCTTCGCCCACGGCGGCTGCTAACCCCACGGCTGCGGCGGCAACTCCCGTTAACGCTGAAGTGACGGTGCCTTGGGAAAAAGAAAAGTCGCCAAAGAGTTATTTTGCGACGTTGAAGGGGGCAATCCTCACCCCGCGGGAAACCTTTGCGGTGGGTCGTTTCGAATTCGGTAATTACCTAATCTTCGCGTATATCACAACCTTGCTGACTTTGCCGGCGATGGCTTACTCGCAAATCGCCCAAGGTGATATGTTTAAGCAGTTAGGAGAACAACTGCAGCAGATTCATAACCCTTTCTTTGATGGGATGGCGAAGTCTTTCCTGCAGCAGGGTGAGCAGCCTAAGTTCATCGCCATCATCGGCATCGTCGTGGCCGCGATGTTTGGTCCGCTCATCCCCGCTTTCTTCGGGGTGCTTGATTGGATCGGTTATAAAATTTTGCGTCGTTCCGTGACGGTCGAACGTGCGGTCGTGGCGGGTTTGGTGGGAGCGGCTTTATTTAATGTTATTTATGTGCCAGTCGCTTTATTGACGGGCAGCCCCGTCCTGTATTTCGGAAGCGCTCTTTTATTTTTCATCCCTGGAATGATTATCTCCTGTCGTGCTAAGGGCGCCATCGCAGGGGTGGGCGCTTGGTGGGCCTTCTTCGCCAGTTTCATTATTATCCTACTCTTCAGCTGTTGCTGCGTTTGTACCTTGGGGGTCTTGGTTGCGCTGTTAGCAAAGTCTTTTGCTGGTTAAGGTGATTAGATTTATCCGCCGTCCTGCGTTTCCGGGAGAGTTTAACCACGAACTCGTTTGGCCCCTCGCTTTTATAGGGGTTCTAACGGGAGCGTGGGTTTGGTTTCAGACGGGTTTGAAATTACCCGACTGTTGGTTTTTTCACGTTACGGGTTTTCCTTGTTTGGGCTGCGGCGGAACGCGTTGCGCACGTCAGTTGACCGAGCTACATGTAACCCAAGCGTTTCTCTTTCACCCGGGTTTCACCTTGCTGATGTTACTGGGTTTGGTCTGGTCGGTTTACAGTGCCTATTTTTGGGTGAGCGGTCGTGGTTTGCGCTGGCGCGTGGTGATGGATGAAGCTGGCGAAACTCAATTGCGCTGGATTTTTGGGGGCTTGTTGCTGCTGCACTGGCTCTGGCAATGCTACTACCTTCGTCCTTTGCATGCGTAGATTTTTAAAGTTTCTCGGCCTGCTCATGTTGCTCGTTGCGAGCGTCGTGGGGCTTGTCGGCGTGGTTTACTACTTCTCCGAGCGTCCGCAAAAAATGGCCATCGAGCACCCGGTGCTGGATGTCATCGATACGGTGCGCGAAGACCATACTTCGCCCCCGAAAGTCGTTAGCCTGTTGGATAAAGTCGCGGATGCGACGCAAGTGGTCAAAGGCGACATCATCCTCGCCCCTGAACCAGAGGCGAATGCGACGGCTCCTTACGGAGAACCCGAAGATCACTTCGGATTACAAATTTTACACAACCGCGCTTATTCCGTGGGGTACGATAACAACCTGCCCGCCCCCCGTTGGTCCTCTTATCGGATGTTTACGTATCAAGCGTCGCACCACGAGCGTCCCGCTGTGTTCAAAACGGACACGCGTACGAAGGCTTTAGTGGCGACGCAGGAGTTTGTGCGTTCGGGGTATGATCGGGGTCATATGACGCCGAATTACGCCATTGCGGTTTGCTACGGTGAAGAAGCCCAGCACGAAACTTTCTTGCTGAGCAACATCGTACCGCAACTGCACGCCTTGAATGCGGGACTATGGAAAGACATCGAACAGCGCGTGGCGCATCGCTACGTGGAACGTTACGGCGTGGTCTGGGTGCAAGTTGGACCCGTCTTCACAGATCCGCCGGCAAAGAAAGTTGGCCGCCTGCCCGTCCCGTCGTCGTTCTTTATGATTATTTCGGAGTACGAACACCCCGATCATGGCCTTCGTGCGATTGCTTACTTAGTCCCTCACCAGGAAATTTGGCATGATGCGGAACTCGGGCATTACATCGTGAGCATTCGCCAAGTGGAGAAACTAACGGGCTTAGATTTCTTCCCCAAACTTCCCAAGGCTACCCAAGATTTATTGGAATCAAACCCGGCGCCGCGCGCGTGGTGAACTTAGACCGGTTTTCAAATCGCTCGCGTGGATGAGGCAGACGCAGTCGGAACCATCCGTGGTGGCGAGCCAGAGCATCGGCAGTTGCGGCCAAGTTTCGTGCATGGCTTTTTGTAGGCCACCGACTTCGATGACTAAAATCCCATGCGGCAAGAGTAAGTCGCGAGCTTGCGGCAGCAATTGACGGATGACGTCGAGCCCATCGCGTCCCGAGACGAGGGATTGCTTGGGCTCCTTCTTAAATTCGCGCGGTAGTCGTCGGTAAATTCCCTCGGGCTCGTAAGGTGGGTTTGAGAGAATCAAATCAAACTTCGGCCCGCCCTTTAAGGCATCCATCACATTCGTTTGATGCAAGTGAACGCGTCCCGTTAGACGATGATCTCGCACGTTGCGTTCGGCCACTTCTAAGGCTTCGGGTGATAATTCCGTGGCGTCGACGTGGGCTTTAGGGAAACGCTTGGCGAGTAAGATGGCTAGGCAACCTGAGCCCGTGCATACGTCGGCCACGCGTTTGACTTGGTTCGCAGGCGGGAGCCATTGGGGAATGGCTTCGGGTAAAAGTTCGACGAAGTAAGAGCGGGGGATGATGACGCGTTGATCGACGTAGAAGCGCAGACCGCCTAACCACGCTTCGCCGACGAGGTAAGCGGTAGGAGTGTGTTCAAAGCAACGTGCCTCTACTAAACGAAGGAAAGTCTCTTGGGCTTTGGTCGAGAGCGGTTTTTTGAAACACTGCGGTAGGTCTTCCCATGCGAGTCCGGTAGCGAAACTTAATAACGTCAGCGACTCTTCCTCGGCGTTGATGAACCCTTGCCCATGGGCCACCTTTTCTTGGCGGAACAGTTGGTTCGCAAAGGTTAAAAAATCACCGCCCGTTTTGAGGCGAGCGGTGGTGGTAGGGTTCAGGCGCGAGGGCGCGCTCATGGAGGAAGCAGGGATGCTTACGTCAACGGGGCAGCCGACCAGAGTTCCTTCGGCGTGCGCTCAAAGAAGTCTTCCAAGTACTTGGTCGTGGCACCGCCTTGACGGAAGGCCGGGTCTTTCATGATGGCACGGCAGACTGGAATCGTCGTGTGGATACCGCGGATAATGTACTCGCTGAGGGCGCGGTGCATCCGGTCGAGGGCCTTTTGACGGGTTGCGCCGACCGAGATCAGTTTAGCCACCATCGAGTCATACAAGGGTGGAATGACGTAGCCCGAGTAGCAATGGGAGTCGACGCGGACGCCGTGACCGCCGGGCGAATAGTAAAGACCAATCGTGCCAGGGCTGGGGGCGAAATTGCGGGTAGGATCTTCCGCGTTGATACGGCACTCAATGGCGTGGCCACTGATTTTGATATCCTTTTGGTTGAGCTCTAACTTCTCGCCGCAAGCGATGAGAATTTGGCGACGGACCAAGTCGATGTCCGTGACTTCTTCCGTGACCCCGTGTTCCACTTGGATCCGGGTGTTCATCTCCATGAAGTAGTATTTACCATGGCGATCGACGAGGAATTCCAAGGTGCCTGCGTTTTGGTAGCCGATGTTTTCGGCTAAGCGCACGGCAACTTTACCCATTTCTTCGCGCAGCTTAGGCGTTAAGAACGGAGAAGGAGACTCTTCAATGAGCTTTTGGTGGCGACGTTGGACAGAGCAGTCGCGTTCCCCGAGGTGGAGAACCTTGCCGTGTTCATCGGCTAAGATCTGGAATTCAATGTGGCGCGGCTGTTCGATATATTTCTCGATATAAACCGAACCATTGCCGAAGGCCTTCTCGGCTTCAGCGCGGGCACTTTCAAACTCTTTGGCAAACGCCGCCGCATTGTGCACGATGCGCATACCTTTACCGCCACCGCCGGCGACGGCTTTGATGATGACAGGGAAGCCGATTAATTGGGCTTCTTTGATAGCTTCACGTTGGTTGTCGATGGGACCATCGGTACCAGGAACGCAAGGAACTTTGGCTTTGGCGGCCGTCTGACGGGCCACGGCCTTGTCACCCATCAAGCGAATCGCTTCAGGACGGGGACCAATAAATTTAATATTAGCGGCGGCGCACTTCTCGGCAAAACCCGCTCGCTCGGATAAGAAGCCGTAGCCGGGGTGAATCGCGTCGACGTTGCTGATTTCGGCGGCCGAGATGATACGATCTTCGCGGAGGTAAGAGTCCTTGGAAGGACCTGGGCCAATGCACACGGCCTCGTCGGCCAACTGTACGTGCAGCGATTGCTCGTCGGCTTGGGAGTAGACGGCGACCGTCTTGATTCCTAATTCCCGACAGGCGCGGATAACGCGAAGGGCGATTTCGCCGCGATTGGCGATTAAGATTTTATTCATGCTCGGACGAGAGGGCTCAACCAACCTTCACGCGGAAGAGAGGCTGACCGAATTCAACCGAGGTGCCATTGGCGACGAGGCATTCGACCACGGAGCCCGCAATCTCGGCTTGGATTTCATTCATGACCTTCATGGCTTCGATGATGCAAACCACGGAATCGGCCTTGATAGGAGAGCCCACCGTGACGAACGGGGGATTATCTGGCGAAGGGGTCGCGTAGTAGGTGCCTACCATCGGGGAGGTGATGACCTTGACGTTGGGGTCAGCGGCTGCGGGAGCAGCAGGGGCAGGGGCCACAGGGGCCGCAGGAGCGGCCACGGGGGCGGCTACGGGCTGAGCCACCGGGGCGGCGGCCACGGGGGCAGTCGCAGGGGCGGCCTTACCGGGGACGTCCCGCTTAATGCGCAGCTTAAATTCTTGGTCTTGGATTTCGAATTCGGAAAGGTCCGATTTCTTCATTAAATCCACGACTTGTTTGATCTTATTTAGGTCCAAGGTTTTGTCCTCCGTGAGGGGTGAAGGACCTCTCTGATACAGGGCAATGGGGGGGTAAATCAACCCTCATTCCAAGAGGGAGGGTGGTATTTTACCTAAGTTTTTGCCTTTGTTGGACTTACCAATGTCAGATAGCTTGGTATCGAGGCTGGTTTCAGGCTTATTTAAGGGGCCCGTGACCTTGATTTTGGTCATATTGAAGAGCGTCCGGTTAATATTGAAGAAGTCTAGGATGCCCAAGCCGCCCTCGCTGGGGAGGGAGCATTCGCCTTCGAATTGAAGTTGGGAGGCCATGAGGTCGACTTCCCCCTGGAGGGATATCTTGGCTTGTTTGCCCGTGATTGTCAGGTCGGGGAAGTAGACCCGACCATCCAGGCAGCCAAAGCTCCCGGTGGCCTTTTGGAGGTCGTAGGTGGTGGCATTGACCCCGATACCCTCCAAGAGTCGGGAGACTGACCCGAGCGTCCGGATGCGCTTCAGTTCTGGGTCGATGAGTAGGTAGGAACCTCGCCCGCGGAGCAGCCGGGGCTTCTTGAGGTCGACGCGACCTTTGAATTCTAAGTCGAGGACGGCCTTTTGGTTCGTCGTCGCCGTCTCAGAGTTTTTCCCGCTATCAATCTGCTCCATGATCAGCTGGATTTTCTGGGGGTTGCAGCCTTGGAGTCTTAAGTGGAGGTCGGGGGTTTGGAGCGGGTCCCCTTGAAGGTGTAATTCTGATTGGCCGCCCGCGAGGGCCGCCGTGGCATCGACCTGCATGACGGTGTCGGACGAGTTGATGGTGAGGGAGAGGTTTTGGCTGGGGATGCCCCAAGCTTGGAATTCGGTGGGGCAGTTAACCTGAGCTTTGATGGTTGGATTCTTTTTGCCGGGTAAAACGTCTAGCGTGAACGTCTGTGAACTGGGGAGTACGAGCCCGCGCAAAGCCTCGCTTAACTCAGGCCCCGCACAGCGGGCCGCAATCCAAGGTTTTAAGTTTCCAGCAAGATGGACTATGGGACCTGCTTCAGCTGCAGGCTTAGACCAATCCCACACGGCCGAGCCATCCACACTACCATCTTCGAATTCACTCCCCCCAGCTAGTCGATGGAGTCCGATGTAAGTTCCTTGTCCGTTGGCTTTGACGGAAATTCCTACTGAGCGGAAAGGCGTATTTAGGAAATTAAATTGTTGGAGTTGTACGTAGCCTGTGGTGGTGCTTTTGGGCTTACCCCACTGACCATCGACATCGATTACCGCCAAGGGGGCGGACTTTAAATTAAACATTTTCCAGAGGTCGACCCACCAATCCCCTAAGATGGTATCGAGGCTGGGTGGGGCGAGTGGTCCACGTAGGTGCAATGTGTAATCACCGCCTTTTTGGAGCGAGCAGTAGGCTTCACCGGTGATGGTTCCTAAGTGTAAATCCGTGAGCCGTAAGGGCCGCTCGTTCGTTTGGGGTTGGGGTCGGTAACTGAATTTGGCTGATAGCGGGAGATCTTCTCCGGGGGCGATGGAGGAAGCGGAGACGCCCCAAGCGGTTAAACCACTAAAGCCAATCTCCCCGCGAACTTCTTGGAGTGAGAAGTCGGGATTGAAATTTAAATGAGCATCTCGGACGAGCAGTTGCCCTGTGAGGTTGACGCCTGCTTGGCGGACGAGGTCCTGATAGCTTTCGAGGCTCTGCAGTTCCGCGGTGGCCAATTGGGCTTCGAACAGGGTAAACTTGGGAGCTTGGGTGGTTGATGTTAGTTCGACCGCAGCGTGTAACCTGGATTGTTCTGTGAAAGCGGTGACGTCGAGGGGCCAATGATTAATGGTTGGAGTGCGAGCTGGTAGGGTGATTTTAAGCTGAAAATCTTTGAGTCCCAGTGCGGCTGCATGGGCGACGAGGAGTTGTCCTTCCACGTCAGGCATCGCTTGCTTGCCGCGGAGGTGTAAATCAAAGCGGCCCGCTTGCACATTTTTGTAGGCCAGATGTCGTCCGCGAATTCTTAAGTCCCATCTTTCCAGCGTGCCGCGCGGACTTAATTCCAAGTCTCCTTTGGCGTGGAGGTGTTCCACGCGAATCAACGCCCCACTGTCCTCTAGCCAATCATCGCCAAACAACACCTGCGTGCTTAAGATGGCACCGCCTTGAGAGGTGCCTTGGGCCGTCGCATTCACGGAGGCTCCACCAGAATGCTCGGCCACAAGGATGAACTCTTCAAGATTGCGCAAGATATTGCTCGTGCGCTGAGCTAGTGGGATTTCTGGGGTCTTGGGGTCGAGTAGGGTAGCGTGAGTTTCGCTAACGGAGAAGAGACCTAAAGGCAGTTCCCCTGAAACGATGATGTTTAATTTGGGGGAGTGTGCCCGCAGCACGGGTGCCATCAGCCAGGCGCCCTCACGGCGTAAATCAATGCGCATGCCACTGATTAACTCATGGCGTTCCCCTTTTTTCGCGACGGCCGCCGGGCACCAAATTTTGCCATCGCGCAAAAGCAACCGATTGGGCTCCAAGGTGCCGTTGAGTAATGCGGTGAAACTTAGACCAACCTCGCAACGCTCTGCCGTGAAAATTTCGCCGCTCAACCCCTCCACTTCGACGCTTAAATCATCGGCTGCTAAAGTATGGTCCGGTAGCAGCCAGAAATGGCGTGCCTGAATTTTGAGCCCGTGTTTGCTTGCGGCTTGTGTCAGGTGATCCGTGACCAAAGTGGGTAGCTCTAAGGGACGATTAATCACCGCCAGCCATAGGAGTAATAATTGAACGGGCAATAATAGGCCCAGACTAGTCGCTAACAGACCAGATAAAAATTTTTGCCAAGGCTTGCTGGTGGACGCAGCGGTCATCGACTTGTTTCGTCGAGGAGGGGGGTAAGGATTTCGGCTAAACTAGTTTCTAAAAGAAAATCATCGCCGTCGTTTTCATCGCGGAGCAGGACCGAACGAGGATTTAGGGGCGTGCTGCAAAGGTAGGTGCGCACGGTTTCACTCGCCCCGGTAGCGCCCGCAGCGGCTTGATCGGTGACGCGCAATTCGTACTTCCAGCCGTTCGCTCCGTAGTCGCGCAGCGGGAACTCGCTGGCTTTCACTTCGGCAAAAGCATTTGCCAGGCGACGTGCCATGGCTGGTTCGAGACGACCATTGCCTACCCAATTTCCATCGGGGCCGAGACGCGCTTCGCCGAGCACTTGATTGCTGGTGCGATTCGTGAGGCGGAGACCGCTCACGCGAGCACCTTGGGGGAGTTCGGCAATCGTACGCTTGCGCCACGTTTGCGGTTCGACGCTTTGATATTCCGCATGCAAGAGGCTGACGTCACATAAGGCGGCCAGCGGCGTGCCTTGTTGATGAACGAGTCGGGCGCTGGGCGTTTGATCTGGGGCCGGAGAAAATCCGAGCACGATCCGCTCCGTACCGAATTCTAATTCAAGTTTCTGCTGCACTTCGGGTTCGGAATTTTTAATGGGCAAGACGGCTGGTAAAATAGCGCCGTCAGTCGTGGCACCTTTGCGGCGGATGGCATGCAATTGGCTGACTGCTTCGAGAAAGCGTTGTACAATCGCACTATCAGCTTCGCGGCGTTTGATAGCGGTCGAACCAGGGGCGACGGGAATCTCCCAGCGGGCCGTGGCTCCCACCGAGGAGTCGAGGCGGTGGAGCGTGATGGAACGTCCCCCAGTCGATAGCGTGAAACCGGTGACGAGCGTCGGATCGAAGTCGGCGGGACGTGATGCGGCCAACGATTCACGCGGGTGCTGCCATTCGGTAAGGGCTTTAGCTTCTAACAGAAAGACCGCGTTATTATCTTCAAGCTTGGCGTAAACTAAACCAGGGTTTTCAGCCGTAGCTTTGCCGATTAAGAGCACTTGGCGGTGCGAGTTACCTTCGAGTGCAATACTGAGTTTAGGGTGATTCAATCCGCTCACTTCATCGGTGGCGGTTAAAAAACGGGTGGCACGTAAATTGCTTAAATCGGCGACGGCTTTGATGGTGCTATCCGCATCGGCAATAGCGTCGTAAGGAGTTTCAAAGCGCCATTCAGGGGTTTGGGCTTTGCGTCCTACGCGCGGGCGAGTTTCCCAAATTAAAGTCGTGGTGGTATCGCTCGTGGCTTCAGGTTGCCGCACCGAGACGGCCCGTGTTTCAAATTCGGCAATTTCAAACACTTTATCCAGACGGTAGGTCTCGGGTTTGGCTTCTAACGCCGCCGTCATGGCATCGGATAGCGGCAGGATTTTCTGCCCATCTTCCGTGAGCAGGAACACTTGGTGGGTTGCGGCTTGTTGCCCAATTTTTACTTCGTTGGTGGTACCGTTTTCGTAAGTAATTTTTAAAACCCAGCGGGGGTTCGCCAGACCATAAGCTTCAAGCCCACTTCCGGTAGCTTTGACTTCTTCAACGGAGAAACCTCGTTCGCGACTGATAAAACGAAGTTCATCGAGTAAGCGTTGGACTGCCCAGATGCTGGCCCCCCAGTTGAAAGGTTCGGTGACTTGCCAGAAGGCGTTGTGTTTTTCAAGGACTAGGCGACTGGCGTTCTCGGTGATGACTACCTTGGTCGGCGGGGCGACGAAGATCAGGTCTTGCGTGGCCAGCGGGGTGTCGTGGCGGTAAGTGGCTTTCCACACTAACCCAAAGGCTAGGAGGTTCGCAATGATGAGGACAATCGTGGTGCGGGAGAACCGCATAGGACCTTAACTTCTGCGACGCCAAACAGAAATCGCAAGCCCGACTGCAAGGATGATGAAGGGGAAGCAGGCGAAGCGAATCGCTAAGTCGATGAAATCGCGCGAGGTGGCATTGAGCTGATATTCACCAACGGCCCGACTCGGCAGGGACACGGCACGATCGCGGTCGCTCAACCAAGCACAGCATTGACTGGTAAAGGCTCGGTTACCGCCCCGATTAAAGCGGGCATTCGCCGCAATTTCAGAGCTGCCGACGACTACGAGGCGTCCGCCATTGCTCCCCGTGCCCTTACGAATCCCTGTCGCCCGCTCAGCCGCTACGGCTAAGCAAACGGGACCTACTTGGTCGTTTGCTGGGTCGGCTTGCGTTTGATGCTTAGTCCGATTGACCTGACCCCAAGCCACTGGAGAGGAGAAAATCAACTGCCACACCCCCAGTGTGCTATCGGGAGCACTGCCTTCATCAAACTTAGCTGGGCGGACTTTGCCGACAATCAGCGGGAGGTTTTGCTCTTGGAGTACCTTGGTGAGCGGGTGGACTTTGGCGTCGAACCGACGCAGGGCGATATCCCCATCCGTTGAGCGCGAGGAGGGGTCGGGTTCTTGTAGTTCGGCGTCGGGACAAAAGATACCCCAATCGCTTAAAACGGGGTCGAGGCCGTGATCTCGGCCGACATCTAGGAGGGCTAAAACCCGGCCATTATGTTCGTAAAGGTAACTCTTGATGCGCGAATTCTCTGCCGCCGAGAAAGGGGTGACGGGTCCCGCAATCAGCAACATCGAGGCATCGCGGGGGATTTCACTGACGGTGGTCAGATCGAGGGCCTTGATTTGAAAATTCCGACTGCGGAGTTGGCGCGAAAGGAGCGACATGCCGCGTGCCGGAGAAGTGTCGTCGGGCAGCATTTCGCCGTGGCCATGCGTGACGTAACAAATCGCTGGTTTATCTTCGGTGATTTCAATGAGTGCCGAGGTCACGACTTCTTCTCCACGGAAACCGTTGAATTGATTATCGGGGGTGACGCTGACGAGTTCGCGATATGAAATGTATTTTGCCCGATTGCCGCAGGTTAAAATGAGGGCGGTGTTTAAATCTGGGGCACCGTGCTGCGAAGCGATTTCTGAGAGCAGCGGGGCGTTGCGACCGCTGCCGGCGTTTTCAATCGCGAACCACGCCGAGCCTTGTTTACCGGATTCAACGGCATAGGCATCGAGCAATTTTAAAAGGAGTTGGCGTAATTCTTTGTGCGACTCGCGCGTCGTGGGGTCGCTAATCGCGGCATCATTATCAAGGACCACTGCTTTCACCCACGATACATTGCGGCCGGGGCCTAAGGGGCTTTTGCGTCCGGCGACGCGTACCGTTTCCGCCGATTCAGGAGCCAGCGAGTGACGGTGATCCGGCGTTAAATCAATGCGTGTGCGGAACTGGGTCAGACTAAGGTAATTAACCACTACGGCCAACGTGATGGCCAAGACTGCCTGTGTGAAGCGATTCAGGCGTCGGATGGGCCGCACGGCACCAAAATCATCACGGGGAGGAGCCATGTTATTCTTGGCCCTCCACGGCGAGGACAGAGAGACCGAGGCACAAGAGGGTGCCTGTTAGGTAAAGGACGATGGGACGCGAATCGAGAATACCTGTCGCAAAATCTTGTAAGTGGGCAAACGTGCGCAGGTGCGTAGCGGGTTCGCGCAACCAGCCCAGCCATTCCCAGGTTTCAATCGGCAACGTTTCCATCACGCCCCCAGCGGCGGTGAGTGCGAGCAAGCTGATGAAGGCGAGTAAAGCCGCGAGGGCCGTGCTTCGAGCCAAGCAACTGCACAGAATGCCAATGGACACGTGTAATAGCCCGCTTACGATAATGAAGCAAAGTCCGCCCCAGAGCATCGCGGGGTCGTGCAAGCGAGCATCGGCGGCACGTCCCAGCTGGGCATCAACGATTAAAGGGAAGGCGACGAAGCCAATCCAGAAGAGCACCCAAATAATCCACACCGCTAAGAATTTAGCCCAGACAACGGCGGTCGTGCTCGCAGGCGTGGTGAGGAGTGCGGCTAAAGTCCCCGAGCGACGTTCTTCGGCAAACGTCCGCATGGTCAGCAAGGGCAGGACGCACAAGAGGGGGAACCAGAAGAGTTTGAAAGTCGCTTCAATGGGAGTCCAGTTCTGCGGCGAGCGACTGCATTCCAATAATGCGAACCAGTAAATACAGCCCATCAACGCCAAGAACAAAGCTCCCACGGCCCACGTATTACCCGAGAGTAGCGCGGTGCGCAGCTCGTGCATGAGTAAGGTCCGGAAGTGACGCATGATTAGGGTCGGCGGAGGTCTTGGGGGGTCCGTCGGGTGGCTGCGAGGAAGATATCTTCGAGACCAATCTTCTCTTCGGCAATTTCTCTTAAAGAAATATTAGCAGATAATAACGTACGGGCCAACGTCTCGCGCAAGGGTGAGCCAGCGGGCAAGACAATGCGGAAGCGCTGCCAAGTACCTTCGGTGCTTTGCAATTCCATCGTCGCGGCGGGATCAAGCGGGTGCAAGAGTGCGGCGAGTTCAGGGAGTCCGATTTGGGCGACGAGGGTGAAACTGGTTTCGGGGACGAGTTCTCGGCGGAGATCTGCCGTGCGTCCCATGGCTACTAAACGCCCACGGTTAATGATTACGACCTTGTCGCAAACTTGTTCTACTTCGTGTAAAATGTGGCTCGAAATCAACACCGCCATTTTGCCTCGCAATGAACGGATTAAATCGCGAATGCCTAAGATTTGATGCGGGTCGAGTCCGATGGTGGGTTCGTCGAGGATGACGACCTTGGGTTCGGCTAGTAGGGCATCCGCAATCCCCACGCGCTGGCGAAACCCTTTGGAAAGTTGGCCGATGAGTCGTCCGGTAGCCCGACGCGTTAGGTCGCAATCTTCCATGACTTTGGCCACGCGCTCGGCCACTTGTTTGGACTCCACGTCTTTGAGCTTAGCCCGCAGGGTGAGGTACTCCTCGACTTTCAGGTCTTCGGGTAAAGGGTTGTTCTCCGGCATGTACGCCATGTGCCGCTTGGCTTCGGCCGGATCGAGGGCTACTGACTTACCCCAAATCGTGGCTCGTCCCGAGGTCCCGGGCATGGTGCCCGATAAGATGCGCATCGTGGTGGATTTACCGGCTCCATTGGGTCCTAAAAACCCCACGATTTCGCCTGGAGCCACCGAGAAACTCAGATCTTCAATCGCCGTGAGTGAACCGTAGCGCTTAGTCAGTCGCTCCGCCACCACGGCGGCCTCGGGCGATGGGGCGACATCATTCATGCGGTGACAAAATAGTTTCAGGGAGAGGGCGTTTTCACTCCAGAAAACGCGAGGCTTTAAGACACATCGGGAGGGGGTGCTTTGCAAGCAGATTTGGGGTTGTCTCAGAGCTTAAACCCCGAGTGCTGCAGGCTTTCTCGCAGGGGCTTTGCCTTCCTCTTGCGGCGATAAAATTCCTATAAAATATTTTAGCGGCCAGGGGCTCTTAATGTAAATTTATGATAGGAGTGCGGTAACAAGGCGTTAGCTCCTGTCATGAACTAAAAGGCAGGTTAGTGCTACCTAATGCTGATATTCATTAGGTAATTGCTAACACCCTGCGAGCCACCAGCGGCTCGCTCGTTTACTTGCTACTAGGAGCAGGAGAGTTGCTGGGATTATTCAGTAACGAGGGCTCCGAGCGGACCAGCCAATTTTTGTCGGTTTGCCAAATATGACCCGCACGTAGGCGTTTATCCATCGAGTTTAGCCATTTGGTAGCCGTGGCGGTGTCACCTTTAGTCACGGCTAGGTTGGCGAGCGTCAGCATGGCGTAACCACGCAAGGTTTCAGGGATGAGAGGATCATCTGCAACGGCGGCAAGGGCACTATCGGCACCCGCTTCACCGAGTTCTTGGCGAGTTAAGGCAGCGTATAAACGAGCCCGACCGCGCAAGGCTTTCACGGCTGGTAAGTCGCCCGCTTGCGTCGCGGCCTTGTCGGCAGCTTCGTAAGCTTTGGCAGCGTCGGCTAATTTACCGGCTTGTTTTAAATCATCCGCTACTTCTAAGAGAGCGACCGCCGCTAAGGGTTCGCCAGGGTGTAGGGCGGCAAAGGCACGGCGGGCGGCTTCGTCCTGACAAGCTACGTACTCGCGGCCGAGTTCTTCGCGGGCAGATTCTTTCCAGAAGTAATAAGCCAGCGAACCTAAGACGGCGACGCAGATGACGACGGAGGTGCGGATGATGACGGTCTTGTTACGTTCCCAGAACAGCCAGAGGCGGTCTTCGGTGTCCGCATTCACGAAATCTTCATCAACAACGACGAAATTACGGTCGTCGCCAGCGGGGGGCTGCTTGGAGCGGTCTTCAGGCATGGGGGGTCAACCCTTACCAAGGGCGGGAAAGTGTCAACTCTCCCTGCCAAACGTCCGGGCTTGTGCCGGGCTGAGAGAGGGTAAGACTGAGGGGGTCTTATGAGTTCCGCTGATGTCCTTTCCGCCCTGCAGGTTGCCCAGAAAAAAGGGCTACTTTCTCCTGATGCCCTCAAAAACTCCGCTTCTTTGCTCCAATCAGGGGCACTTCCCGGGGAGTCGGTAGAGGCCTTGCAAGACTTGGTTAACAAGGGGGCTTGGGCCGAATTAGAGGATCGTTTCTATAAAGGTATCGCCTTTGGCACCGGCGGGATGCGCGGTCGGACGGTCGGCCGGGTGTCGGCCGCTAATGAATTGGGTCCAGATGGCTTGCCAGTACGAGCCGCAATTGGGACGGCTACGATGAATGACATCAATGTGCTCCGTGCAATTGTAGGGCTTTGGAAGCATGTCTCAGTCAAACACCCGGAAGCTCGCTTGGTCGTGGCCCATGACGTCCGCCATTTTTCGCGTCACTTCGCTGAACTCATTACGGGTGCTTGGACGCAATTGGGGGGTGAGGCCTACTTGTTCGCTGGCCCACGCTCGACGCCCCAGCTGAGTTTTACGCTGCGTCAACTCGGTGCGCAAGCGGGAGTGGTAATCACGGCGAGCCATAATCCTTCGCACGATAATGGTTTCAAATGTTCTTTAGCTGATGGCGGTCAGGTGTTGCCTCCCGATGATGCCGCTATCGTGGCTGAGGTCGCTAAGTTAGGTCCTGCCGATGTGGCCGATTTTTTAGATAAAGATATTAGTCGCGTGAAGACCGTCGATGCGGCCACGGAAGATATTTATTTAGCCCGTTTAGCGGGCGTGGTGTTGAACCCCGATGTGATTGCCCGCCACACGCCCAAAGTGGTTTATACCAATCTTCACGGTACGGGCGATGTGATGGTCATTCCGGCTTTGCGTCGGATTGGCATTGATCCGCATGTGGTCGAAGAACAGCGCGAACATGATGGTCGCTTCCCCACCGTGCCTTCGCCCAATCCTGAAAATGCTTCTGCCTTCGTCCTGGGGCTGAAATTAGCCGAAGAGGTGAGTGCGGACTTAGTGGTGGCGACCGATCCTGATGCCGACCGGGTTGGGATTGCCTGCCCCTTGCCTAAAGGGGGTTACCGTTTGTTGACGGGTAATGAAGTGGCGGCGTTGTTGACCGAGTTTCGCCTTTCTTCGCTCAAGGATGCAGGGATTTTGCCAGCCAATGGTTCCCCGCAAGCGGCCGTGGTCAAATCACTCGTCACGACCCCATTAGTCGCGGCGATTTGCGCCCGTCATGGAGTGCGCTGTGTGGAGACGTTGGTGGGCTTTAAGTGGATTGCCCGCAAGTTGGAGCGTTGGTCGCAAAAATTGCAAACGGCAGTCGATGCCGCAGCTCCGCAATTGCCGCTGCGTCGGCGGGCTCCACTGGCTTTACGCTACTCTACGTTATTCCTTTTAGGTGCTGAAGAGAGTTACGGTTATTTGGCGGATGACGCGGTGCGCGATAAAGATGCGAACGCCTCGGTGGTGATGCTTTGTGAATTTGCCGCGGTGCTGAAATCGCGCGGTCGCACTTTGCTCGATGCTCTGGATGTCTTGCATTTAAGCCATGGGGCGCACCATGAAGACCTACTCAACTTAACGTTTGAAGGCTCGGAAGGTGCCGCTGCGATTCGTCGCTTGGTAGATTCTTGGCGCTCGAAGCCCCCGCGGGAAATCGCCGGCACTAAAGTGCTCAAGGTGACGGATTACGATCAGGATGAGGTTTTGGATGCCGAAGGTGATCGGGTGCCGCGTGAAGAATTTATTATCGCCGAGTTAGCCGATGGCCGTCGCGTTGCGGTCCGTGCTTCAGGCACAGAACCCAAAGCGAAATTCTATTCGTTCGCCCGAGCGGAAGTGACCGATGCGGATGATCTGCCCGCGGCGCGCGAACGAGCCAAGGCGGCGGCTCTGGAATTACGCACCTGGTTGGAAAAAGACGCCAAACGTCGCGCCGAATAATCATGAAACCTTTTCTTTACTTGGTTTTATTAGGTTTAGTCGGTTGCGCGGTACCGCCCAACGAGCCCTCGTTTGTGACGGAAAAGACGCCCGCTGCGGCCGCACTTTCTGGGGCACCTGCGAAGGAAGGCGAACTCTCCGAGCAAATTAAGGCGGCTAACGAAAAGAATAACGACCGGCTTTTAAAAGGCGATTGGCGCGCCGCAAAACCTGCGGTGGGCCCCAATCCCTGAGTTGGCCTGTTTTACTGAGCGCCGCCTTGACGCAGTACTTCTTGAGCTAAGGCTTCGGGTACTTGGTCTGAGGTACTCGCGCCTCCAATGCTTTCTTGTAGTACGAAGCGGAGTTTGCCGGCCCGGACTTTCTTATCCTTCTGCATCGTCGCCATTAATTGCGCTAAAGGTAAAGGAGTGCGCAGGTGCGTGGGCAATTCGTGGGCTTTGACGGTCGCGATTACGGCTTCTACTTGAGCTGGGGTGCAACGGTGTAGTGCGGCCGAAAGACGTGCTGCCATGACTAAACCAATGGCGACGGCTTCGCCATGTAAGTAAGTGCCGTAGCCAGCTGTTGCTTCAATCGCGTGGGCAAAAGTATGACCGAGGTTAAGCAAAGCGCGGCCGCCTTCGGCCTTGGTTTCGCGTTCATCGCTGGCGACGACTGCAGCTTTAATCTCCACGCAACGGCGGATGACTTTAGGTAAAAGTGGGTGCTTCCAGTTAAGCGGGGCGTTTTGCTCGAGCAGGCCAAAGAGGTCGGCATCCGCAATCAAACCGTGCTTTATCACTTCGGCCATGCCTGCGGCAAACTCGCGAGGGGGTAAAGTGGCGAGTAATTCTGGATCAGCCCACACGGCGGTGGGTTGATGGAAATTGCCGACGAGGTTTTTGCCTGCCGTGAGGTTGATGCCTGTTTTGCCACCTACCGAACTGTCGACCATGGCTAAGAGCGTGGTCGGCACTTGATAAAAATCGATGCCTCGTAAGTAAGACGCCGCGGCAAAGCCGGCCAAGTCACCAATCACGCCGCCACCTAAAGCAAACACCGCTCCATCACGGTTTAATTTATGAGCTGCAAAAAAATCCCAGAGTCGAGCGAGTTCCTGCACCGACTTAGCCGTTTCGCCATCTTGGGCTGTCACTAACACGGGCATTAACTGCGCTAAAGATTGCACAAAATGACTCTGTGCTTGGGCGACGGCAGGGGAGGTCACGACCACGCAGCGTGAGCCTTGAGCTAAGCGCCGTTGGGCTTCAGCCAAAACTTCTTGGCGAATCCCAATTCCGATTTTCACCGGATAGGAACGATCGCCGAGGGCAACAGTGACGGTTTCAGCCGACATGCCTAGACGCTGGTGCGATTCTGCGGTGCTGGCAAGCCAACCTACGCACTTAATCCCACGATCGAGCGTGCGTAAGCCCGGGCTTCGAAGGGTTGGAGGTCCTCGGGTTTCTCACCCACCCCGATAAAGCGGACGGGAATTTTTAATTCGCGTACAATAGCTACTAACGCACCCCCTTTGGCCGTGCCGTCTAACTTGGTCACAATCAAGCCTGTCAAACCAACCGCTTCATGGAAAATGCGCGCTTGCTCCAAGGAGTTAATCCCGAGTGAGCCATCGACCACGAGCCACTTTTCATGCGGAGCGGTGGGCAGGGCTTTGGCGGTGACGCGGACGACCTTTCGCAACTCTTCTAAGAGGTGGCTCTTGGTGTGTAAGCGCCCTGCGGTATCTAAAATAATATAATCTGCTCCGCGAGCGACACCGGCTTTGACAGCATCAAAGGCTACGGCAGCGGCGTCCGCACCATGGGCTCCGCCAATGACTTCTACGCCGATGCGTCCGGCCCAGGCTTGTAATTGTTCTCCTGCGGCGGCGCGGAAAGTATCACAGGCTCCGAAGAGACATTTCTTTTGTTGTTGCTGCCAGTGCGCACTCAACTTGGCCGCCGTCGTGGTTTTGCCGGCACCATTAACCCCGAGTAACATGATTACCGTGGAGGGGTGGGTGGTGACCGGAGTGGTCGGAAGGCTCAGGGCTTTTTCAATGGCCTCGGCCGCTGCTTCGGCTGGGCCGGCTTGACGGGCACTGGCATTATTTTTCCAAGCGGCTTGAGTGGCGGTGACAATTTCTTCGGTGGTGACGGGGCCAAAGTCTGCCGCGAGTAACTGCGTACGCAGGGCTTCGGCCGATTGCGCATCAATCGGTTTGGAGAGTAAATTACTAACGGCCTCCGCGGTGCGACTCAGCCCCGATTTCAGACGTTGGAAAAAGCCGCCTAACATGGTTTAGCCTTCGGCTCGGCGGGGATCGCGACGCAACTCTTCTTTATAGCTATCTAAAATCCCGTTCACAAAGCGTTTGGATTCTTCCGTCGAATATTCTTTGGCGATGTCAATCGCTTCGTTGATGCTCACGACGGGAGGAATGTCGGTCCGGCGCATGAGCTCGAAGATGGCGATGCGCAAGATTGCGAGGTCGACCCGGGCAATCCGTGAAAAAGCCCAGTTCTGCGTATACTTAGCGATGACTTCATCAATCAGGGCTAAGTCTCGGATGACGCCTTGAATCAGTTCTTCGGCGAAAGAATAGTATTCGCGGGGCTGTTCGCGATTTTGGAAGAAATCGAAGAGCCCCGTGACCATGTCGCCGTGCCGTTGTATTTCCCAAGAATAGAGAAATTGCATCGCGGCCACGCGGTTATCGCGACGACGGTTCCGTTTAACGGGCGTCGTTTCGGGCGAGTCCGAAGAGGGAGGAGGATTGTCTTCCACGTTAGTTTTGCTCGAAAGAATCCTCGGCCGAGTCGCGGGAGAGCCCTAGGTCATCGAGGTGTTCTTGAAATTTTAATTGATGTTGGGCCATCACCAAGGCCGCTTCTGCGAATTCATGGCCGCGTGCTTGAGGGCCGAGGCAACGGACTTCGGCTTGTTGGAGGTTATTCGTTACCACAATCCCATTGATAACAGGTACTTGGGTTTGCAGTCCGATGTCTTGCATCGCTTTGGCGGTGGAGTGCGCGATGATTTCGTGGTGCGGTGTGTCGCCCGCAATCACGACTCCGAGGCCGATGATGCAATCATACTCTTGGGTGATGGCAGCCAAGTTTACTAAATAGGGAATCTCGCCCGAACCTGGCACCGACCATGTCTTGATATGATCGGGGAGGACGCGCTTAGCCAAAAGGGTTTGGCACACCTGTTGATAGAGGGCTTCGACGAGTTTGCCGTTATACCCGGCTTTCACGATGGCGAAGCGGAAGGGCGCGCCTTCAAGGTCGTCATGTTTGGGTTTGTCTTGGCTCATAGGTCGAAGAACGAGCGTCGAATGGAACGGTTTCCGCTTCTTACTTCAAGCGGAATCACGGCAAACTACTTTCCAAACTAGTTACTTTTAGTCGATAAACCGCCAAAACTTTATTCGTAGGTCAGTTGCGCACTTAAAATGCCATCCGTGGAACTAACCGTGCGCAGCCAATAGGCGTTGAGCCAATCGGGGAAGTGGTGGGTGACTTTAGCACCCGGCGCGACCGTGAAGGTTTGGTAAGCGGCAAAATGTCCGTTGCCTGCGGCATCGAGTTCTACTGTGACCTCCGCAACAGCGGTACCATGATTCTCTAACACGAGCGTCTTTTGGTCGTAACCAGTGAAGAGGTAGGGATCCGAGGGATTTTGTTTAGTGACTTGCGTCTTCAACCAAGGCCCACCGTGACCGCGTGGTTTGCCGAGTTGCCAAAGGTCGTCAATGGCTCCCACCCAAACACTCGCGGCGCCATCGGCAGAACGAATGATGTGACGGTTAGGGGTGGTGCTTTCAGGGTTGATACCCGTGAGTACGAGTAACCCGCGGTAAGAACAGAAGTCATGGATGGCAAAGGGACTGGAGGCGATGGGGCGCATCCGAATCGCACCACCCGCATTAAGTGCGGTCAGCTCGTAGAGAGTTCCGTGCGCTTGAAAGAGGTCGCGTTCCGTAACGGCTTCGCGGGCTTTGCGCAGCGTATTTTTCGCGAGCAAGGCATCGAAGCCTGGCTCATTCGAGCGCGGTAAGCGCCAGTGCGTTTTACCTTCCTCGTAAATCACAGAGGCCTCATCGAGGCTCAAGACGCCTTGAGGGATGGGATTATTTTTGGTGTAGATTTCGCGAATCTTAGGATCTTTGATCGGCACTAGTTCCATCTGTGCATTGAGTTCATAGAGGTTGCCTTGCGTGGTCTCACCTTGATGAATCTGACTGCTTAAAACAGCGAGGGTGCGAAGATTCCCGCCGCGCGTGAGCACAAAGGCACCTTGGGAGTTGGGGTCATTGGCCCGAGAAAGCCCAGCAAAAATCTCCGAGGGCGAAGTGCCGCGATGATCGAGATTGCTGTATTGGAAAGTTGCCGAGGCTGTTTGTTGGGAGCGTTGGGAAATGACTCGAATCCAAGCGCCATGCAGGCTGCTGGGTAATTCAAGCCAAGTACCCGCTTGGTCACGTTCGATTTGCACGGCTTTCCACGCGGTCCATTGCCCGTGACCTTCAATGTCGATTTCGAGATTAAAGGTTGAAGGAGCCGTACGATCGTGAGCCAGATAAAGTGCTCGACGGTCAAAGCCATTGAGCAGGAAGGCATCGGAAGGCTGCCCGGCTGGTACCGCTTCATCAACCCACACGCTACCCCGGCCGAGTGCGGGGCCAAGTCGGTCGGGCGTATCGAGCGAGGTGAACCAGAGGTTCGACTGCGATTGGCCCGGTGCCGCTTGGTGTTCTTTGAGCGGGCGCTTGTTGAGGAATTCGGATTTGGCGGCATCATCGCACCCGAAGACGAGGCGGTCTTGCCAGCGAGCGAAGTCGCCGATGATTTTTAAATAGGTCGAGCGTGGTGCGATGCCCGCCGAGTTTTTGGCCGAAAACGTTGCCGGGAATTTCCAGAACATCCCGTGCATCGTCATCAGGTAGTCCGTGCCGGTATCAATATTACGAATACGCGGCCATTCGGTATTCCAGCCGTGAGCTCCATCGTAAGTGTGGCTGGCTTTTGGCAGACGGTAGCTGGTCCACTGACCGTTTTCCATGACCATGAGAATGAGCGAACGGTAGTCCCATCCAATCGTCCAGACGGGGTCTTGTTCTGGGTGGAGGTTGCCTTCGATGCCACCAGGGCCCGTGACTTCGGTGAATTGGTTGCGGCGGATAAGCTTCCAGTTGCCCGTGCCTTGCCATTCGCCCAAGGCTCCACTGGCGATGTCGGGGTTGGTTTGGGCGAGCGGCGTGTCTTCGCCATTGTTGGCGATGATTAAGCGGCCTTGCCCAGAATAAAGACCCTTACCGTGGTAGCCGGGAAGCGTCGACTTAATCGTGGCGGGATGCGCTTCGTTGGTTTGGCCTGGTTTGGGATTATTTTTAATTTCCTTAATCAAGCCGGTGACTTCGAGGGTGTTGACGTCGACTTCGTAGAGCCCGTCTTCCATCGTGGCATAATAAACTTTGTTGGCGGGATCGGTCAGGTGACGGGCTGTCCCTGTTAGACGTCCGGGCATTAATTTAGGACTAATCACGCGCACGTGCCGTTGGGCGTCGATCACGTAAGGTCCAATCAGGAGTTGTTGCGACTCGCGGTGGATCAGTCGATTGGCGGGCGTGCCGCCGACGCTTTCAGGGTGAACGATTTGTTGGAGGTCGGGAGTGATCTCGTAAAGTTTATCACTCGAGCCGTACGGCAGGTGTGGTCCATACGAAATCACCCAGAGTCGGTCAGCCCACGGGACGACGGCCCCCGTGCCACATTCGCCTTCGTTGTTGAAGGTAGCGAGTTGGGGGTAGATGCCGGACCATTCCTGAGGCTCACTGGCCGCCAGGCTGGAATGGATGAGACCAAGGCAACTCCCTAACACGAATAGGCTAAGACGCATCGAATCAACTTTAGGGGCAACGCATCGATGGCAAGCCTGCTGTCTTTAGTAGAGGTTTAGTATCAACCAGCCGAGTAATAGGATTAAGGGAAAGCCCAATAAATGGCTGAGGCGGCGGTTGTTCGCTAATGCTAAGCAGCCAAGTAACACGCCGAGTGCCCCGCTGGCTCCGTGCCAAAGCTCCGTTACGTGAAAGTACCAAACGGTATAAGGCATTTGGGCTAAATAGTTGGCTACGGTGGTCATGATTTTTAAACACGCCGCCGCGACTCCATTGCACCAGGCTGCGAGTGGTAAAAGTTCAGCCCAGAAACTGCAGGCGGTGGAGAGCAGGCCGCAAAGCAAGGGGATTTCCGAAAGGGGAACGAGGATGAGATTCGCCACCGGCCCGCTTAAACTCGTTTGTCCGAAAAAGAACAGGGATACGGGGAGTCCAGCAATCGTGGCTGACCACGAAACGCACAGGGCGGTGATAAGCCAGTCGCGTCCAGTCCGCAGTTGGCGTTGCCACCCACTGGTTGCGCTGCGGGCGGTGAGACGATTCGCTAGGTCTGGTCGCGTTAAAGCATCACTTAAATTGGCGCCTAAGGTAATGATGGCGAGTACGGCGAGGTAAGAGAGTTGAAAGCCTGGATCGGTTAGAGCTTCGGGGCTGATTAAAAGCGTCACGGTTCCAGCAAGCGCCAAGGATTGGAGGGCTGAAGTAGAACGTTCGCTTCGCTGACCTAACCAAAGTACGAGTGCCATCATCCAAGCCCGGAGCGAAGAAGGTGAGGCTCCGGTGATTTCAACGTAGAGCCACAGTAATCCTAAGATAACGATGCCCGAAGGGATTTCCGGTAGGCGAAGTTTTTTAGTGAACCATAATAAAGCTCCCGCCATGCCGGCGATATGGAGTCCGCTAATAGCAAACAGATGCAGGGTGCCAGTAGTCATGAAAGCTTGTCTGGCTTCATCAGGTAGTAGTGCCGTGCGCCCCAACATAGTGGCGGCTAACAATGCCCCGCCTTCTTCGTCAGCCCAAGGCAATGTGCGCCACCATTGTTCTAAATAAGTTTGTTGGTGCTGGCACCACTGCCGGAACGTTGAGGCGGGAATGAGTGTGCCCAAAGTTTTTCCGCCCGTGAGTTTGAGACTCGCCCCTTGCGATTGCACCCAACGGTCAAAGCCGGTGGGCTGGCGGGGCAGGGGTTTAAGGTGTCCGCTGATTTTAATTTCAGCCCCTGCCGTGGGACAAAGGCCGTAAGCCGCCACGGCCACACGACGGCGAAATAATTCATCGTCTCGATCGGTGATGATGCCAAAGCCAGTCCAACCTAGGCCCTTTAGTTTGGGGTGCGCTTGTTCGACGAGCAGGGAAAATTCGCCGTAGCGGTGGGCGAGCTTCAGCGGGGTGGTAGGTGGGACGCGTAGTTGATGCCAAGCCGCACTCGTGAGCACGGTGCCCAAGGTGAAACTGAGGAGGAAGAATTTTTCCGACCTCGTGATGAGCCAAGTCGTGAGCAGGAAACAGCCGAGTCCACTGAGCAGGCAAGTTCCCGGTGGAGGACTCAGGGCTAGGTCTAAACTGCCTCCGATGACTAAGGGCAGGACGAACCAAAGGGCGGGAGTGTGGCCGAAACGGTCGGTGGTTAAGACGTCGGGAGGTTCCAGGGGGTCGGTCCGTTCCATGCACGGAGCCCGGCGGAACTCGTGGGGAGTCCCGCGACCTCCGTCCTAAGCCAAGCCCATTGCGGGTCGGTGGCGAGGGGAGGCGTCTGGAGGAGATGTCTTAGGGGGATGATGACAAAACTTCTGGATGACCACCTAGGGTGGGGGAGGGTCAATTCTGGTGAATCAATCGTCCCTTGGCTTTGAAAGAGGATATCGATGTCGACGCAGCGCGGGCCGTTCCGTTCGGCGGTGCGGACTCGACCCAACTGGGCCTCAATCGCCAAAGTCTGGGCGATGAGCTCGTGACCATTTAATTCCGAAGTAATTAAACCGCAAAGGTTTAAGAAATTAGGTTGGTCCGCGTAGCCGACTGGATCGGAGTCCACGGCGGGAGAAATCGCCAGGATTTCAGTCCCAGTGATTAACCCTATGGCCTTCAAGGCCTTAGCAAGGTAATCCTCCCGGTTTCCGAGGTTGCTACCGAGTCCAAGGATGTACTGCGTGGGGCGCGGTTTCACACCCGTTCCCGGCGGATTTTAACCGAAATAGAGTCAAATTCCGCGGCTACGGGGGCAAAAGGCTTGGTAACTTCGACGGTGACGGCTTGGGTCACGGGGAAAGTCGCCAAAATCCGGGCGGCGATTTGCTGGGCTAGGGTTTCAATTAAGTAGACAGGCTTGCCGGTGAGCTGGCCTTCGACGGTCCTGATCACTTCGGCGTAATCGACCGTTTTGTTCAAGTCATCGGTCGCGGCGGCTGGACGGGTGTCGACTTCAAGGTCGACGGACACGGTAAACCGTTGGCCTAGCCGTTTTTCTTCGGGAAGGGCGCCATGGTGGCCAAATGACTTAATACCTGCAATCCGGATGATGTCCACGACCTGATAAAGGCATTCTGGCACCCTAGGTGCAAGCGTCATCCGAACGGCTAACTTGCATTTGTTAGAAGTCCCCACTTGACCACCCTTCCAAGGGTCGCTGACAGTCGCACAACGTATGCCCAAGAGGACCGATATCCGCACCATCCTCATCATTGGCTCTGGCCCGATCATCATCGGCCAAGCCTGCGAATTCGATTATTCAGGTACGCAAGCCTGTAAAGCCCTGCGCGAAGAAGGATATCGCGTGGTGCTGGTGAATTCCAATCCCGCCACGATTATGACTGATCCGGAAACGGCAGATGTCACCTACGTGGAACCGCTCACCGTCGAGTCGGTAGAACGCATCATTGCCAAGGAACGGCCCGATGCCCTGCTGCCCACCTTGGGTGGTCAGACGGCGCTCAACCTTTCGCTCAAACTCGCCCGCACGGGAGTGTTGGCTAAATATGGGGTGGAATTAATCGGCGCGAAAGAAGCGGCGATTGAACGCGGCGAAGACCGGGAGATTTTCAAAAAGTTGATGCTCGATATCGGGCTCGATGTGCCCCGTTCGCGCGTGGTGAAAACTTTAGAAGCGGCCCGTGAATCAATCGAAGTGGTGGGTGGTCAGTTCCCCATCATCATCCGTCCTTCTTACACGTTGGGCGGCACGGGTGGTGGAATCGCTTACAATCGCGAAGAATATGAACACATGGTGCAAGCGGGCTTAGATGCTTCGCCCGTGCATGAAGTGCTGGTGGAAGAATGTTTATTGGGCTGGAAGGAATATGAAATGGAAGTGATGCGAGATCACAAAGATCAGTGCGTGATCATCTGCTCCATCGAAAACTTTGACCCGATGGGGGTGCACACGGGCGACTCCATCACGGTGGCTCCAGCCATGACGTTGACGGATAAAGAATATCAGTTGATGCGCGATGCTTCGTTCGCCGTTATCCGTGCCGTCGGCGTGGAAACGGGTGGTTCGAATATCCAATTCTCCGTAAACCCCGAGACGGGTCGGATGATTGTGATTGAAATGAATCCCCGCGTGTCGCGTTCATCCGCTTTGGCCTCCAAAGCCACGGGCTTCCCGATTGCTAAAATCGCCGCGAAGTTGGCGGTGGGTTATTCGCTTGATGAATTAAAGAATGATATCACCAAGTCGACGCCGGCGTGTTTCGAGCCGACGATTGATTACGTGGTCACCAAGATCCCGCGCTTTACCTTCGAGAAGTTTGTGGGAGCGGATACGACGCTGACTTCGGCGATGAAGTCCGTGGGTGAGGCGATGGCCATCGGTCGCACCTTTAAAGAATCTTTCCAGAAAGCCCTGCGTTCGTTGGAAGTCGGTGCTTGGGGCTTCGGTTGTGGTGGTAAGCATGGGGATGTCAGCTTCCCTGACCTCACGGAGATTCGGAGTCGTTTAGCGCGTCCGAATCCCGAGCGTCCATTCTTCCTCCGCTATGCGATGTTAGCGGGGCTCACGAACGAAGAAATTTTCGGCCTCTCCAAAATTGATCCCTGGTTCTTGCAACAGTTGCGTCAGATTGTTGACCTCGAACTCGCGATGCGGGCGGCGGGTAGCAAGTTAAGTGATGACTTGTTGCGCCAAGCGAAAGAAGCGGGCTTTGCCGATCGTCAAATTGCCCATGCGACGGGTTTAACCCCGGCTCAAATTTACCAGCATCGTCAAACCGCAGGGGTGAAGACGACCTTCCGTTTGGTGGATACTTGTGCGGCGGAATTCGAATCCTTTACGCCTTACTTCTATTCTTCCTATGGAGATGAGACGGAAGTCCGTCCTTCCTCCAAGCCGAAGGTGATGATCTTGGGCGGCGGGCCTAATCGGATCGGCCAGGGGATTGAGTTCGATTACTGCTGCGTGCACGCTTCGTATGCGTTGCGTTCTGCGGGCTATGAAACCGTGATGGTGAATTCGAACCCTGAAACGGTATCGACGGACTACGACACTTCGGACCGCCTTTATTTCGAGCCTTTGACGCTCGAAGATATTTTGGAAATTTACCGCACGGAAAAATGCATTGGGGCCATTGTTCAATTTGGTGGCCAAACGCCTTTAAACCTCGCTGCGGACTTAGAAGCGAACGGTGTTAAAGTGGTGGGCACTTCGCCCAGCAGTATCGCCCTCGCTGAAGACCGCCAGCTCTTCAAAGATATCTTGATTGAATTAGGCATTCGTCAGCCCGTGAACCGCACGGCCCTTTCGCTCGACGAAGCTTATCGTTATGCCGAAGAGATTGGCTTCCCCGTTTTACTCCGTCCTTCCTTCGTCTTGGGCGGTCGCGGGATGTTCATCGTCTATGGTATGGATGAACTGAAGTCCGTGGTTCGCGAAGCCTTCGAAGTCGCTCCTGGCAAGCCGGTGCTCTTAGATAAGTTCTTAGAAGACGCCATTGAACTCGACGTCGATGCGATTTCCGATGGCGAGACTACGGTGATTGGCGGGATGTTGGAACACGTTGAACATGCGGGTGTGCACTCGGGTGACGCCGGCATGGTGTTGCCTCCGCACACGCTTTCGCCCGCGATTATTGACGAAGTTCGTCGCATCACGCACGCCTTAGCGAAGCGCTTAGGCGTGGTGGGTTTGATGAACATCCAATTCGCGATTAAAGATCAGACGGTTTACATGTTGGAAGTAAATCCACGTGCTTCGCGCACGGTGCCGTTTGTTTCTAAAGCTATTGGCGTCCCCTTAGCGAAATTGGCTTCGCTATGCATGCTCGGGGCTAAGTTGAAAGACTTGCAATTCACGAAAGAAATTCGTCCTCCTTATTGGGCGATTAAAGAATCCGTCTTCCCCTTCAGTCGCTTCTTGGGTGCTCCCGTGACCTTGTCGCCAGAAATGCGCTCGACCGGTGAAGTGATGGGCGTGGATGACGATTTAGGCATGGCTTACGCTAAGGCACAAATGGCGGCGCAGCCTGCTTTGCCTACCAAGGGGAATGCCTTCTTGTCGGTGAAGGATCGCGATAAAGCCATGGCGATTGAAGTCGCCCGCGATTTAGTCGCCCTCGGTTTCAGCATTTATTCTACGAGCGGCACCGCTTCCGCCCTGGAAGCCGCTGGGGTGAAGGTGACGCGTTTGGGTAAGATTTCTGAAGGGGCTCGTCCGCACGTCCTCGATCTCTTGAAGAACGGACAGATGCAGATGATTGTAAACACGGCGGCAGGTATGTTGCCGCGCAAGGATGAGAACGCGATGCGTTCGGAGGCTGTTTTACGCGGGGTTTACATGGCCTCGACGATGAATGCCGCCCGGGCCGCAGTCATGGGGATTAAGTCCTTACGTCAGCGGGCCTTGACGGTTAATTCTCTCCAAGAGCACGCAAAGGTGCTTCCCCTGCGGTCCTAATTTCGATACATCCCTAATACCATGAAACTCCCCGTCCTCGCTGCGTTAGCTCTGGCTGCCGCATCTCTCCAGGCCGCCGATCCCGCTCCCGCAGCTGGTGCGGCCCCTGCTCCTGCTCCCTCTCCTAAACCCACACCCGAAGTGAAACCACTGACCCCTGAACAACAAAAACAAGCCTTCTACTTGCAGGCTTTCTTCCTCGTTTCGCAAAGCGACTTGCCCGCTGTGGTGGGTCAGCTCGAGCCTACGGAAGAAGAATTCGCCTCGATGTTGGCCGGGATCCGTGCCGCCGCTAAAGGTGAGCAGCCTAGCTTCAAGCCTGATGAAGCTTTCATCAACTCTGCGCAAAAGTTCTTGAGCGAACGCGCGGGTGCCAAGGCTGGTCGCTTTGCGAAAGAGAACGAAGCTTTCTTAGCTAAGATCGATGCCGATAAGTCTTTCACGAAGACCGCTTCGGGTTTGCGCTACAAGATTGTGGAAGCTGGTTCGGGTGCGAAGCCTACCAAAGATTCCACGGTGAAGTGCCGCTACACGGGCAAACTCATCGACGGTAAGGTCTTTGATTCCACCACGACTCGTAATAACGAGCCCACCGAGTTCCCCTTGAGCCAAGTGATTCCTGCTTGGACCGAAGGCGTGCAACTCATTGCTAAGGGTGGCAAAATCGTACTCTTCGCTCCGGCGGCTCTCGCTTACGGCGAGCGCGGTCAAGGTCCCATCCCCGGTGGTGCGGTCTTGGAATTCGAAGTCGAATTGGTCGACTTCAAGTAATCCTTAAAATCAGCTTCTTTCAACGGCACCGTAATCACGGTGCCGTTTTTGTTTGGGAACAAAGTCATTTAATGTAGGTTAAGATTAAGATGAAAACCTTAGCCGCCTTAGTCGGTTTGATGACCCTTTCCCTGATGGCTGAACCCTTAGCTCCGATTCCCGTGTGGGACGGCACTCCGCCGGCCGAAACCCTTACCCCCAAGCCAGGCGCTGATTTAAAAGGCACCATCACGAAGGACTCACACCGCGGGGATGTCTTTATCCCTGAATTCGTTCCTTGGCCTGCTGCTAAACCCGGTTCGCCTTTGGTGATTATTTGTCCGGGAGGTGGCTATGGTATTTTAGCCGAGCAGCATGAGGGCGTCACAGTGGCTCAGCGTTTAAATGCCCTAGGCTGTGCGGCGGTGGTTTTGCGTTATCGCGTACCACGTCGTGATCCGCTGAAGCCATGGGTGGTACCTGTGATGGATGCGTGCAAGACTTTGGAAATCGTGCGTGCTCGGGCTGCGGAATGGAATGGTGATGCGAAGAAGGTGGGGATCTTGGGTTTCTCGGCGGGTGGTAATTTGGCGGCGCGCGTGGCGTACGCTCCTGCGGAAGCGGGTGCCCCTCGTCCTGATTTTGCGGTGATGGTTTACCCCGCTTATCTTTTTGAAAAAGATAAACCTGATAGCACGTTGCGTGATGGCCCCGACGGTGTGATTCCCGCCGTCAGTCAAAAGCCTCTCCCACCTGCTTTCTTTGCCCATAGTGCGGATGATGGTTACCCCGCCGAAGGCTCGATGGCTTTAGCGGCTAAACTGAAATCGATGGGCGGCAGTGCGGAAGTGCACGTGTGGGCTAAAGGGGGTCACGGTTGGGGCGCCTCGGAGCGTTGCCTTGCTGCCCGCGAATGGACCAACGTCCTCGGTGCTTGGTTGAAAGATCGCGGCCTTTTGACCCCGTAAGCCTCTGCAAGATTGCCAATAAAAAGGCCACCAACTTGCGTTGGTGGCCTTTGTTTTAGGGCTGAAAGTCGACTTAGAACTTCAAGCGAATGCCGGCGATGGACTGCCAGTCATTCACGGTGTGCTTGCCGTTACCTACCGTCTTGGCGTCGAGCAATTCAACGTTACGAGCTTGGAAGTTGATATCCACGGTGTCGGAGAGGGCGAAACGGATGCCGACGAAGGCAGCGGTCGTTAAGCAGGAGCCGGAGAAGTTAGCGGCGTTGCTCGAGCTGTTGTTCGAGAACCAAGCATAACCTAAGCCCACGCCCACGTAAGGACGAATGCCACCCTTGCTGGAGTTGAGGTTGTAGGTCAGGTCGATCGAAGCATCGCGCGCGGTGCTGGAAGCGTTGACGGCAGAGTTCGAGACGTCGAAGGAGGTGAGGTTAGCACCGATTTCGAAATCGCTGGAACCGAGGCCAGTGGCAACATTGAGACCAACGACGCTGGAGTTGTCCAACGACGAGGGGTTGCTCTTACCCAATTCGAATTCGATGGTGTAAGCGTGGGCAGCAGCGGCTACCAGGGGGAGTAGGGCGAGGTGACGGAGGGTTTTCATGGGGAAGGGGAGTTAGGTTGAAGCGGTGGGCTTGGCTGTAAAGACAGAAGGGTTAATTACTTATTTCCCTTAGCATCTTTGCCTTTTTCGTCGGATTTAGCAGCGGCCTTCTTTTCGCCAACCACTTCGACATCAATGACTTCGACGCGTTGCGTTGGAGTCGAACCTTCAGGGCCAAAGCATTGTACTTCGGCGATTTTATCTAAAACATCTTCGCCGGCGATGAGCTTACCGAAGGCGGTATATTTATTATTTAAGAAAGTCGCCTTCTGGTGGCAGATGAAAAATTGGCTACCAGCGCTGTCGGGGTCAGAGGAACGAGCCATCGAGATCACGCCGCGCACGTGGGAGCGATTATTGAATTCGGCTTTGATTTGATAGCCTGGACCACCCGTGCCTGGGACGCCTTTGGCATCGACCTTGGAATTAGGGCAACCCCCTTGAATCATGAAACCCTTGATAATACGGTGGAAAGCCGTGCCTTTGTAGAAGCCTTCGCGCGCGAGCTTGAGGAAGTTGGCTACCGTGTTGGGGGCGACATCAGGCCAAAACTCAATCGTCATATCACCAAAGTTGGTATGGATGATAGCTTGAGGAGGGGTGGAGGAGGAGTCTTGCATAGGTTTGGAAGGAGTTTCGGCAAAAAGAGAAGTCGCCAAGAGGACGGTAGCTAGGAAAAGGCGGGTGGGGCTCATGCCTTTAAACCAAAGGCTTTGGAGTTCGTTTCTCAACCTTAAACCTCCGCTTGCCACTGGGCGTGACTCTGCACAGGTTACCTTTTCGCATGCGTGTTTTTGTCAATGAAGAGCCCCGGGAGACTTCCGCACATGCCCTCATGGTTCTTTTAGAAGAACTAGGGGTGTCCCAGGAATGGGGCGTCGCCGTGGCGCTTAATGGCACCGTGGTGCCTCGGGCAACTTGGGCCACGCAAACCCTGCAGGAGGGGTGCCAAATCTTAATTATCAAGGCCGCTCAGGGTGGCTGATCCTTATGCTGAAATTTATTAAAGGGCTATTTGTCGCGGAACCGGAACAGCCGGCGCCCGATAATTTAATTTTGTTCACGCCTAACGATGGGAGTTGGGATGTGAAGATGGTGCGGCGTTTATTCGATGCAGGGCTGGGTCGCTTGCACGTGCAATACCGCCGCGATTGGGAAGTGCTCGATTATCTAAAATTCCTCGAAGCCCTGCCCCCTGAGTTCTGGCCGCGCATCGTGCTCGAAGAGCATCCGCAACTCGTCACCGAACGTAAATTGGGTGGTTTACAGATTCACCCGACGCACCGCGCACCCCGTCAATGGCCGAAGTCCGCTAAGCTGAGTGCGAAGTGCCATAGTTTTGATGAATTGTGCCAGACGGATAAAAATTGTGCGTATGTTTTCTTAACGCCGTTGTTTGATTCGATTTCAAAGAAGGACTATCGTCCACGTCGTACTCCCCTAGAACACCAAGTAATCGTCGAGCGCTGGAAAGCCCAAGGAGGCTGCCCTGTTTTTGCGTTGGGTGGGGTGACGGCTAAGCACATTCCGCAGGTGCGTCAGTTAGGTTTTGATGGAGCCGCCTTTATTGGAGCGGTGTGGAAGAGTGATCATCCCGTGCGGGCATTTTTGGAAATTGAACGGGCGTGGTCGGGCAAGTCCATGCGTCCGCTGAAGCGAAAGTATTAAAGAGGGCATGTACCCGCACCTCCAGTTTCTCACCTTGGATGGCGTGGCTTGGAGCCATGCTCAACAAGTTGAAGCAGCACTGGCAGGCGGTGTGCGTTGGATTCAGTTTCGGGCTAAAGGTCTTGCGATGGTTGATTGGATTAAATTAGCCGAACCACTCGCGGCCGCTTGTCGGGCGCAGGGCGCGATTTTTATAGTGAACGATTCCGTTGAGGTAGCTCTCGCAGTGGGCGCCCACGGAGTTCATTTGGGAGCCGAGGATGCCCCGCCCGCGTTGGCCCGTGCGCGCTTGGGCCCGCAAGCAATCATTGGCGTCACCTTGAACACCCCGCTTGATTTAGGTCGCTTGCAAGGTGTCACCGTTAATTACGCCGGCGTTGGTCCGTGGCGGATGACTCAGAGTAAACAGAAGTTGGCCCCCGTGCACACGGCGGCATCGTTGCAGGCCTTAATCCAAGCGGCGGCACCTTTACCGACCTATGCGATTGGCGGGGTGACTTTAGAGGATTACGCAACGTTGCGAGCCTTAGGGGTGCACGGGATTGCCGTCAGCGGAGCCATCGCCCGTTCGGCCCAACCGGTGCAAGCAGCCCGTGAATTAGTGCAGGCAACGTCATTATAGATTTCGTTGCGTGGGCTGGACAAGTGAGTGCAGTCTCTAATTGTAAAACCACTGTGGCCTCGCTTCGCATTGCCGACCGAACTTTCAATTCTCGCCTCTTTACGGGGACGGGTAAGTACGCTTCCTCGGCACAACTCCGAGCGGTTTTAGACGCCTCGGGTGCTGAAGTGGTGACGATGTCGATCAAGCGCGTGCGCTTCGGCTCCTCGGAAGACAGCATTTTGTCGGCCCTCGATCGCCAAAAACATTTAGTTTTGCCGAATACTTCGGGCGTTCGTACGGCCACTGAAGCGGTCTTTGCGGCCGAGTTGGCGCGCGAGGCGTTGCAGACGCATTGGGTGAAATTAGAAATTCATCCTGATCCCAAATATTTAATGCCCGATCCGGTAGAAACGCTGGAGGCTTGTCGGCAATTGGTAAAAAAGGGGTTTGTGGTGTTACCTTACATTCACGCGGACCCTGTTTTGGCCAAGCGTCTTGAAGAAGTCGGTGCGGCCGCGGTGATGCCCTTGGGTGCTCCGATTGGTTCGAATCGCGGTCTGCTTTCGCGGGACTTTTTAAAAATCATCATCGAGCAAGCCAAGGTGCCTGTGATTATTGATGCGGGGATTGGGGCACCGTCGCAAGCGGCGGAGGCCTTAGAATTAGGAGCGTCGGCCGTCTTGGTGAATACTGCGATTGCTTCGTCGCCTAATCCGGTGGCGATGGCCCAAGCGTTCCGCTGGGCGGTGGAAGCTGGGGAGCAAGCCCGTCAGGCAGGCTTGGGTGTTGCGAGTTCCGTGGCCCAACCGACTTCACCGCTTACCGGTTTCTTGGATTAATTTATGGCCGCCAAGCCTGGGAGATTACGTGCCGACGAGCTTTTGTTGAAGCTCGGGTTGGCTCCCTCGCGTTCGGTGGCACAAGCACTCATCTTGGGTGGCAAAGTGCGTTCTGGTCCTGATGCGGTGGTGCAAAAGCCTTCGCAGTCTTTTCCGGAAGATGCGGTTTTGACCGTCGATCAGCCTCCGCGCTTCGTTTCACGAGGTGGTGAAAAATTATGTGCCGCCTTAGAGCATTTTCAAATCAAGGTGGATGGTTATGTGGGTTTAGATGTTGGGGCGTCGACGGGAGGTTTTACCGATTGTCTGTTGCAGCATGGCGTGACCGCGGTCACATGTGTCGATGTCGGCACGGCTCAACTGCACGCCAAACTTCGACAAGACAGTCGCGTCACGAATTTCGAAAAGCTGAACGCTCGGGAGTTGAATCAAGTGACCTTGCCCCAGGCCTTTTATGATATCGTGGTGATGGATTTGTCGTTCATTTCACTAAACCTTATTTTGCCAGTTGCTTGGGAGCGCGTCGGGAAGGGTGGTTATTTGGTTTGTTTAATTAAGCCGCAGTTTGAGGCGACGAAGGCCGAAGCTGATAAAGCACGTGGGGTGATTAAAGATCCCCTGATTCATGCCCGGGTCGTGCAGGGTTTAACCGACACGGCGACTCGTCTCCCGCAGGCTGAAGTCCTCGGCGTCATCCCGTCTCCGATTGTCGGCGGTGAGGGTAATGTGGAGTTCTTGATGGCTCTCCGACGGGCCAAAAAGGGCTGATTTCGTTAAATTTTGCCATTTTTAGGTCATTTTTAGCCCTAAATCGTCATCTTTCATTTTCCTCCTTGCCCAAATCCTCCTGACTCTTACTTCCAAACCTCCCATGACCACTGAAGGTAAGCTTAAGCGTTCGCGCAACCCCCTCGACTTCGATTTTACCGAGCCTGAGGCTTTGTCCCGTTATGTGACCGAAACGGGCAAGATTTTGCCACGCAAGTTAACGGGCCTCACCGCTCGTCAACAACGACATGTTGCTAAGGCCGTGAAGCGCGCCCGCAACATGATCACGATGAAGTAATTTCGGTTGCTCATCGAAAAATGAAGACCGCCTCTAAGGCGGTTTTTTTGTGCCTGTTTGGGGAGTTGCCCCCTTGTTTCTTTTTGTAATAAAGAACGGGACTCCCTTGGGGGCTTACGACAACGTGACTGCAGCTTTGAATTCACCCTTACCACCTTACCTCACCGCGCAGCCCGCCGATTTGCAACGGGCGGCTGATTTGTTGCGTCAGGGGGAGTGTGTGGCTCTGCCAACCGAAACGGTTTATGGCCTGGCGGCGGATGCCTTGAATGAGCAGGCAGTGGCGAAAATTTTTGCCATCAAAGGGCGTCCGTTGGTTGATCCCTTAATCGTGCATGTGCTCGATTTGTCCGCCCTAGCCCGACTCGCCGAACCCGATGCTCGTTTGGAGCAAATCGCTGGCTGGTGGCCAGGTCCTTTGACGATCGTTTTGCGCCGCCGCTCCGTGGTCCCCGATTTAGTGACCGCCGGTCAAAACACGGTAGCGATTCGCATCCCTGCACATCCCTTGTTTCGGGAGGTTTTACAACGTAGTGGTTGTCCGTTAGCGGCACCCAGTGCGAATCCTTTTGGCTACATTAGTCCCACCCAAGCGGGGCACGTGCGGACGTCTTTGGCCGAGCGTTGTCCGTGGATTGTTGATGGCGGTGCCTGCGAGCATGGTTTAGAGTCTACCATCCTCGATTTATCTCAGCCAGACCGCGTCCGCCTCTTGCGCCCTGGTCCGATTACGCTGGAAGCCTTGCAGCAAAAATTAGGTCCGATTGAGGTTTGGCAACGTGCTGCTCCTGCGCAACAAGCCCAACTGGCGCCTGGTATGTTAGAGCGACACTACAGCCCGCGGACCGCGGTGAAACTTTTCCCCCAGGGTACGGTGCCAACGGTGGAGGCAGGTGCGGCCGTGGTTTTCTTGCAACGTCCTGCTGCACTGACGGGTGCCGTCTTTTATTTAAGCGAGCAAGGCGGCGTCGAAGCTGCGGCACCTCATTTATTTGCACTCCTGCGCCAACTTGATGAACGCGGTTTTGCCCAAATCTACGTTGAACTCGCCGCACCCGTGGGCTTGGGGTTAGCTTATAATGACCGCTTAACGCGAGCGGCCGCGCGTTGATGCAAAACCTTTTAGACACGCTGAAGAAGGCCACAGACTTTTTGGCACGTAAAGGGCTGCCTCAAGCCCGCCGCGAAGCAGAGCATTTATTGGCAGCGGGATTGGGGCTGAAGCGCTTGGATCTTTATTTACAATTTGAGCGCTTGCTGACCGAAGTAGAAGTGCAGCGCTTGCGAGACATGGTAGTGCGGCGCGGACAACGCGAGCCGTTGCAGCATATTTTAGGCCAAGTAGAGTTTCGGGATTTAATGTTAAAATCCGATCGGCGAGCGCTGATTCCGCGGCCGGAAACCGAGGAGTTGATTGATCACGCGTTGAAACTTTTTCCGGCAGAACAAGCTGTGCGAGTCTTAGACCTTGGTACTGGCTCCGGAGCCATTGCCTTAGCCTTGGCGGCGGAGCGGCCGCTTTGGCAGGTGCACGCGGTCGACCTCTCGCTCGATGCCTTGGCCTTAGCCCAAGAAAATGCGGTGGCTTGTGGTTTGGCTGAACGGGTGCAATTTCATCGCTCTGATTGGTGGAGCGACGTTCAAGGGGAATATGATTTAATCGTGTCTAACCCCCCGTACCTGACGGAGGAAGAGTTGGCGACGGCCGAGCCCGAGGTAAAGCAATTCGACCCTTTGACGGCCCTCGTGGCACCGGCCGCGGGACTGGCGGATTTAAATAAAATATTAACTGGGGCGGGGGCACACTTGCGGGCCGGTGGCTGGGTACTCTGCGAAACGGGAATTGCCCAACATCCGGCCTTGGAAGCTCTCTCGGTGCAGCTGGGCTACACGCATTTACAAGGTTTACAGGACCTCAGTGGTCGCCCGCGTTTTTGGTTAGTGCAAAAGGGCTAATCTCGCCCCTTTGCCGGATTTCTTTGCTCGCTCCTTGCCCTCGGGCTTTCTTTACTTTTTTAGTCATTCCTATGTCCCAGCCTGCTTCTAAACCCAAGACGGCCATCACGCCTACGCGTGCCGAAGATTATCCTGAGTGGTATTTACAAGTGATCAAGGCCGCTGACCTTGCGGAGAATAGCCCCGTGCGCGGTTGCATGGTGATTAAGCCTTGGGGTTACGCGTTGTGGGAAAATATCCAACGCGACTTGGATGCGCTTTTTAAAGAGACGGGCCACGTGAATGCCTATTTCCCGCTTTTTATTCCTGTCAGTTATCTGCAAAAAGAAGCCGAGCACGTGGATGGCTTTGCTAAAGAGTGCGCCGTCGTTACCCACTCGCGCCTCGAAGCAGGTCCTGATGGCAAGTTGGTACCCGCGGGCGAATTAGAAGAGCCCCTCATTGTGCGTCCGACGTCGGAAACCATCATCGGCGAAACGTATTCGAAGTGGGTGCAGTCTTATCGTGACTTACCGATTTTAATTAATCAGTGGGCAAACGTGGTGCGCTGGGAAATGCGCACGCGTCTCTTCCTGCGTACGGCTGAGTTCTTATGGCAAGAAGGCCACACCGTGCATGCCACGGAGCAGGAAGCCCAAGCTGAAACGCGTCAGATGCTCGAAGTCTACGCTGACTTTGCGGAAAACTACATGGCGATGCCCGTCATCAAGGGTCGCAAGACCGAAGGTGAGCGTTTCCCGGGAGCCGTGGATACGCTGTGTATCGAGTCGATGATGCAAGATCGCAAGGCCTTGCAGGCGGGAACGTCGCACTACCTCGGACAAAATTTCGCGAAGTCCTGCAACATTCGCTTCCAGGATGAAAACGGCACGATGCAATTGGCACACACCACCTCGTGGGGCGTTTCAACCCGTCTCATCGGTGGCATGATCATGACGCACTCGGATGATGATGGCTTCGTGGCCCCGCCTCGTTTAGCCCCGCAGCACGTGGTTATCTTGCCGATTTACAAGGATGACGCGACCAAGGCACAAATTCTAGAATATTGCCAATCCTTGCAGAAAGAACTCTCCGCTCAGCGTTTCCATGACCGCAAGATTGTGGTCACGATTGATAATCGCGACTTGCGCGGGGGCGACAAAGTTTGGGGTTGGGTGAAGAAGGGCGTACCGCTGCGCGTCGAAGTCGGTCCACGTGACTTTGCTTCCCAGAGCGTGTTTGTGGCACGTCGTGACACTGGAGAGAAAGCCGGCGTCCCCCGTGCTGAATTTGTGAGCTCTATCGTAAGCCGCTTGCAGTCCATCCA
>Ga0214175_1000028_pt1 | contig 62857 bp, 45 predicted proteins | sample TroBogEpilimnion_17_FD_153013 | JGI IMG/M metagenome (GOLD analysis project Ga0214175, IMG submission 153013) | Freshwater microbial communities from Trout Bog Lake, WI - 09AUG2007 epilimnion | ecosystem: Environmental > Aquatic > Freshwater > Lake > Epilimnion/Euphotic zone | place: Trout Bog...
TTATTATTAAATAAGTGGTAGAGTTAATTTTTGCCCGGCTTTTTTGCGGCTATCACTGTCATCAGGGAAAGCTAAATCTGAATTTTTATGACAGCATGTTGTATTATAAGGATCTGGGCAATCATAGCAAAATGGGGCGAATTGTCCGGTGTTTATATTTTTTCTATAGCCGAGTCCTTTTACCCCTACGGGGAATTCACACACTCCTCCGCTCATGCATCCACCGCGTTTTTTATCAGCCTGGTAATATGGACAATCGGTGTCTACGAAACATGGCTGATCCCATATAGAATATCTTAATTTTGGTAATCCTATTACATCATACGGTGAATCACATAAAGCTTTATTATCAATGTCTAAATTACCATAACATCTATACGATGGATCGTAATAAGAATCATCATTATTTAATCGTGTTACAAATGGTTCTGTAAAAACATCTTCTTCATTAATAACCGGTGGATTATTTGTATCATACAAAGTTACTATATTTAATGACATAGCTGGTAAGAATGTATTCTCTTCGTTCGATGATACAAAAGCATTTACTCCGCTATTCGCTGAGAATATTTGCGATAATTGCGGTACGGTTTCTTTTACTGTATAAGGATAAAAGAGACGCACACGTTCCCAATCTAGATTTCCAAAACCCATAATAGATACAGGTTGACTTTGAATTTTGTCTGAATAAGGACTACCAGGTATAACGTAGGTTATTATGAAATCTACAGTCGAATTAAGAGTATATATAAGTTTCGAGAAGTCATATTTCTTTAATTGAACTAATTTGATCCTAGATTTATCCATACGATACCCGTCAATAATAGCTTTAATAAAATAGAGATCAGAATGATCTAAATACCCGATTGTTTTATCTAAGATATCAAGTGAACATGTCATATTAAAACCCTTTTCAGGTGTAGCTATTCCTATAAAATATCCTTTAATACCTGTACCGGCAATTTTAAATTTGGAAAAGTCATGATCATAATCATATGGGTCACAAATATATAGAGAGCTGCCGTTGGGATATAATGATTTTGCATTGTTATCTGCAGTGTTTTTAAAATTATCCCAAGCTGCTGGATCTATTTCAGTAACTTGTATTTTACCTTTAATTACTTTATTAATCCATGAACTTATATTATCTTGTGAAGTCGTATAAATCATTGCCGCTGCATTTGTAGTATTGAATTGTTCTGTTGCGTGTGCTTTATTATAACTAGTTAAAATAGCTACAAATATTATAAATATTATTATACAAATTAAGTTTATTTTTATGTTATTATACATACTCTTAACATTACCAACTAAATATTTTTTCTAGTATGCATATAGTGTATAGTATAATAGATACTATAAATGCGAAATTATATTCATTTGCCACGATGGGTAGTCGCATTAGTATTATATTTACTTGTTATATTGTCACTATTTGCTACGAAACCATCTCTTATGTTTAATAATGATGGAAGCATGAAAGATTTTGGTATAGGTATGAAACAAGGTAAGTCTATTATTGCACCTTCTGTATTCTTTCCTATATTAGCCGTATTCTGCTTCTTTATATCTACTATTTTATATATTGCCGTATAAAAATATTTATACTAAGAGATAAGACACTTAAAAGATTATTTATTTTTATTATTTAATATGCATTAAGATATGCAATCAAATACAGGGTTTATAGGTAATGTACGAGGATATAATGAACTTATTACCTGGCTGAAGCGTGAAAAGAATCCTAAACAAAAGTTATCCTATAATTCTTTTATTGTTATTGCCGGTTCATCCGGAATAGGTAAAACTGTAGGTATTATACAAGCACTTGAAGAAACTGGTAAGCATTTGATTAAAATTGATTGTAATAATTGCATGAACAATAAAGAATTTAAAGATATTTTAGTTAAAGCGATTTCATCCGATTTACTTTCACAGTTTGAAGGAGACGCAGGTGGTGTAGTACAAGAACGAGTTATACTTATAGACGAACTGGATGCATTAGTATCGATTGATCGTACATTCATTAATTCACTATGTAGTCTCGTGGAATCGAATAATTTGAGCGATATTAAAATTATTATTACATATAATTTAATTGATTATAAATGTCTAACGAGTTTTAATATTATACATTTACGTAAACCTGATGATGCTGATATATTGATATATATGCGGAATAAATATCCGGAAATACCATGTGATAAACTATTAGATATTATTGAGAAGTGTAATGGCAATATATCATCAGTTATAATGAAGATAGAAGGATTTCAAAATAGCAGTCTTGATGTTACACCTGAAATATGCAATTTATATAATCATTTACCACGTAGCAAAGTTGTAGCTGTACTTGAACAAGATAGTTGGTTACATCCTTTACGATTTCATGAAAATATCATAAATGAATTTAATATCAGAAAAGGATTACAAAAGACCAAAGAACAGTGTTATATTAAAATATTAAAAGGCTTATGCGAATGGGATCGCATGATGTATCATTATAAAGGGAAAATACATGATGTGTATATACCACTCGAATATGTAACATGTTTAGTGCTTTTACTCTATGCATTTCCTTTAAAAAAGAAGGAAATCGTCGGTGTAAATCAACATCAGGATAATTTTACTAAAATGTTTAATTATTTATCGCTTAAAAAGAAAAACATGATATCATTACATACTTCAGATTTTCCTTGGGAAAATATTGGAAATATACATAAAATTCCGTATGATGAAAAAAATAAAAAGAAATCAAAAAAGTTTTCTACGTGATTTATAAGTAAAGTTAATGTCCGAAGAAGCAAAATTTGAAGAAGTTGCAAGGGAAGGAGCAGCACTAGAAGAAGCCGCCCAACCAGAAATCGAAGCAGCGGCAGCAGCAGCAGAAGCGCCTATACCAGAAGTTGTATCAGATGCTACTAGCCGTTTACAATCCATATCAAGCAAGGTAGATAGTTTAAAAGAAAGTGCTAGTGAATCTATATCAAAAGTTACAGATAGTGTAAAATCTGTTACAGAATCAGTTACATCTTATTCTAGCACAAACGGCGGTAAAGTTATACTTATGTTAGTAATCGGTGCAGCAGTAGCTCTCATTACTGCATATTTATTATATTGGTTAATTAACCGTACAGTAAATAATACAACATATTATTTATTACCGAAAACCAGTATGCCTATAATATGTACCCAAGAAACTAAATTAGATGGCAGTGGTATTCCAAATTCATTCAATGGTCATCGTAATTCTTTCTGCTTCTGGATATACATTTATGATATAAATAAATACACTGGTTCTCGTAGACACGTATTCCACCGTGGTGTTGAAGGAGATGATTACCTCAACGCCAGTCCATTTGTCTATCTTGATCCAAACAGCAATGCATTACACATTAATTTCTCCATAACTGGCACAGATTCAGCGTCTATTTGGGGGTCTACAGATGCAGCTACATTATTTGATCCAACATATCAAAATACAACTGTTACAAATAATACATATGAATATAGAACATTAGCTAAAACAACAAATTCTACAAAGAGCAATGGATCAACTGATACTAATTCAGGTGTAAATAACGTAATTACACAAAATACTGATGCGGCAACAGACTCTGCTACATTAGCATACTTAAATGCAATCAGAGGTATTACAATTAATTACGTACCATTACAACGTTGGGTACATATTGGTGTAGTAGTTAATGAAGATATGAATGGTGGATCAATATCTGCATATGTAGACGGTCAATTACAAAATAATGTAAATAGCCAATCACAAATTACTATTAATAATCCAGATATACATGTCAGCACAAATTCAACTGGTATACAAGTTATTAATTCTATTGCAACAGTTACTCAAAATAATGTACAATTAACAACAAATACAGTACAATATAATAAAGCAGATAGTACTCAATTAGTTCCGGCTATAAATGTAGGTAGCCCAGCTGCACCTGAGACAAGTCCTTATGCACAATCATATACAAATGCAATTTCAAGTGCTAACCTCAAACCATTAGTACCATCTTTTAATATTGTTAATATTGATTTAGATCACAAGGGAGACATATATATCGGAGGATCACTATCTTCAGCTACTGGACCTGGTTTCTCTGGTCTTGTATCTAAAATACAATTCTTTAACTATGACTTAAATGCCCAAGATGTATACAACAATTATCTTAAAGGTCCAATTGATAATCTCATGGCGAAGGTCGGATTACCCCCATACGGTGTCCGCAGCCCAATCTATCCATTAAGCTAAATTGTTGGTTGGTGTGGTTTGCTGTTAGAGTAGCATATATATTTTTATTTTTGACTTTAATTAAACTATTAATTAAACTATTAATTAAATTATTAAATATGAATGTACTGTAATCATTTTCTCTTACATTTATAGAGTTTTTATACATACAATGTTTGGAACATTTTTACAAGTTATAGCGGCACTCGGAATATTGATTGCTTTATTAATATTAGCATTTTATGTATACAATTCAGAGGAAATTAAGGCAGTAACACAAGGCTCTCAATTACAAAAACAAGTTACAATATTTAGTGGTACTTATGATTTAAAGAATTCAGGTAGTGCAACAACTGGAAATACAGGATTTAGCACATCTGACCCAACTGATGCTACATATTTAGATATTGCCTACTCAGTTAATCAGAAATCCGGTGCTGAATTCAGTTATAGCTTCTGGTTATACTTAGATTACAGTGGCAGTACTACATTTACAAAATCTGATTCAGGGACTACACAACCTTCACGTAATGCTAATTTATATACAGATGAAGGTTTAACTTACACAAATACTAGTATAGCTAGTGGAAACGGAATTACCCCTGGTATTAATAATACTGCTTATAATGCAACACCAAATAGCGGTAGCACAGAAGATAAGAATTTACAACCAGTAGTATTATTTGTAAGAGGTGAAAACGTAGCACGTGTATATAAAGGTTTATGTTATGATAGCGCTAAATATGGCGATTCAACTGGTAATCAATCAAAAGCTGATGTGTTAATTAAAAGTCCACTTGTTAAATTAGAAAATGACGGTGATGTACTTACCGTAGAATTTAACACCACATATCGCCCAGAGGCTATGATACAAAATTCTAAGAATACATGTGATAATACTGTATCTAATATATGGACTGACATGAATGCATATAAAGTAGCTATTAAGGGTTTACGTACACGCCCCGAACTTCAAAAAGCATTCTTTTTAGTTACTATTACATTACAAGATACCTACCCATCTGACCCAATATCCATTCGTAATAAGATAAGAGCCCGTATTTATATTAATAATGCTCTTGAATTAGATACATATATTGCTTACAACGCCTTTAATTTCCAAGAATGGAGTTCAGGTAATTCACTTAAGCTCAATAATGGTAATCTATTTGTAGCTCCAGTAATATATGATTATGATAAAGGTAATGGTTTTACATATAGTAAACAACCAACAAGTGAGAATGAAATAATTATGGCGGACTTAAATTATTATAATTATGCGCTCACTTCAAGTCAAATTAATGCGGTATATAAAGGTGGATTTAATAAGAAAAAATTAACCAATTTATTAGAAAGTACTCGTCCAAGTGCAAATAGCTTAAACTATACACCTGCGACATTTGCTGGTGGCTTAAAACCAAGCACCACTGGTTTTAATTAATTTATTAGTTAGTAATTTAGTGAATCTTATCGATTAACTTAATCTCATATATTCCAGTTTTTTTTCCAGTATATAATTTTGTATACGCTGGATATTTATTCAATAAATAATTGCAAGATTTCTTAGCATTTTCGGATCTATCATCGCGATTTTTATGAGTTTGCATTCCGCCGGGTGTTTTATAATATTTTGTTTTTATTGTAATATCATTTAATCGTAATACAATACCATATATTTTATAATATATTATGGTACGTTCTACATCTTCTTTTTCTTCAATGCTCAAAATTACATTATGATCATTTATACATCCCCATAAAACACCTACGCAGAACCGTAAATCATATGTCATTTCCGGTAGATCTTTCATAAAATACCCATTCGCTACTGGATATATACCGAAAAGACCTATATTATTTTCATGCAGTACATTAAATGCATCGTTAAATATTTTTATTATTGGGTGTGGTTGTTGTGTTATTTGCGGGGTTGTTTGCTGTATTAGTTGTGGTGGTGATGGCTGCAGTGATGGTTGTGGTGGAGGTGGTGGTGATAACAATAATGAATGTAATTTATACCGAGAAGCTTTTTTAAGGTCATATATAGATTCATCAATAAATAATTTCAAAATATCATCGATATCATCATCCATATGCAAGAGGTTTTCTCCATCTGGAAAATATCTTGATATATAATTTCTCATTATGTGAAGTCCTGGAGGAATATTTGCCGAAATAATATGTATTGCTAAATTATCTTCAGGATAAGCGTTTTTTATGGCGGAAATGTAGCTACATTTTTGATCTTCTAAAACGAATACATAAATTTGTGAAAAATCAAAACAGGCTTTTTTACATACTGATAAGGTTTTTTGGCATAATATATCTGGTCTCGAATAACTTGGAATAATTACTTTATAATTCATATTAATGTTTAATGTTTAATATTTAGTTAGTTTATATATATACATAGTTTTACTAGATATTTAATATTTGATATTTGATATTTGATATTTGATACTAGATACCAGATAAAGATATAAGGCGGGTTCATTATGTTATGTTAATAATAAATAGAGGTAGAAAATGGGTGGAGGTCTAATGCAATTACTTGCAGTAGGTGCACAAGATCAATACTTATCTATTGCACCAGAAATGTCATATTATAAACAGGTCTATAGACGTCATACAAATTTTTCTATGGAAGGTATACAAAACACATTTACATCATCACCTATATTAAATGCCACTAACCATACAACATTTTCTTGTAAGATTGGACGTTCCGGCGATTTATTATCAGATATTTTCTTATCTTTTAAACTTCCTGAAATTTATTCCGATAACAATCTGCGATTCAGATGGATACCAAATGTCGCTAATTATATGATGTATTCATATTCTGTAACTATAGATACTCAGCTTATTGACCAGCGCTGGGGAGAATGGTTAGACGTATGGAATGAACTCACACTTACTGCCGATAAACAGTATGGATATCAAAAAATGACAGGGAATACAGAAGAATTTATCGCACCTAAAGCATTAAAGCCACTCGTTATATTAAATGATAATAGATTTCAATATGCATATTATCCATCTTCAACACCTACAACACCATCATTACCAAGTAAAATATTATATGTACCACTTGATTTTTGGTTTTGTAAAAACCCGGCTCTTGCCTTGCCGCTTATTGCCTTACAATATCAAACAATTAATATAAATATTGAATTTCGTGGTATAGAAGACTTATATCAAGTATATGATGTTGTAACTGGACAATATTATAGTCCAGCTGGTTATAGAGCGTTACCAACATATGACGGACGTGATGTATCTATTTCTGCATTTACACAATATGGTGGAGGTGGACCCAGTATTATAAACTTAAATGCATATTTAGAATGTAATTATATATTTTTAGATACAGTTGAGCGAAATACAATAGCATCTACGAGTGTAGATTATCTTGTGGAACGTGTATATAGAACAAATAATAGTGGTGTACAGCAGAATGGTCCAACAACCATTGATTTAATTGTTTCAAATCCTGTAAAAGAATTTGTATGGATATTGAGACGAACATCGGCTAATTTATATAATGACTGGGGTAATTATACGGCGATAACACCAGAAAACCCAAGTTATCCAACTGTAAACACGGCGAAGATATTATGGAATGGTGCAGAACGATTCCAAGATAAACCTGGAGAATACTTTAGTTTACTGCAACCATATCAATATCATACTTCATCTCCACGTGAAGGAATATATTGCTATTCATTTTCATTATATCCAGAAAAATTACAACCATCAGGTTCTTTTAATGCATCAAAAATTAATAAAATACAATTATATTTAACTACAAATCCAACATGGGATAGTTCAGGTTATGAAATATCATTATATTCTATTTATTACAATATCTTTAGAATTATCGGAGGAAGCGGTGCAATGGTATTTACAAGTTAAATATAAATATCCATTTTTATGTTATATAATTAAAGCAATATAATATATAGTATAATAAATAGAAGATGAATTTAGTAACTATTATAGTAATAATTATTGTTATCTGGCTAGTTTATAATTTAATACAATCATATAATAATTTACAACAAGAATTAAGAGAAATTAGAATGAAATGCATATCTGGTGGAGGAAATATAGATCCTACATCTGGAGCTGCTGCTACACAAAAGAATCCATTTACTAGTATGAAAAATAGTGTAGTTAATGGTTTACAATCTGTTCTAAATGTAACTAGCAAGTCTTCATAAATCATATAAGGTTATATTGATTAATCTATTAAAAATGCCACCGGTTAAAAGAAGAACTAAAAAAGAGATTGCCGCTGCTGCAGCAGCTGCTGCCGCCTTAGCTGCAAGTGATGCCGCTGCTCCTTCTATTATTACTGCTATGAATAATGAAGGAAATCAAGATGGAGAGAATAATGCGCAAAATGCAGCAGAGGCACCCGGGTCTGCTGCTGTAGTTGCACCTGTACCAGCATCTGTATCTGTACCTGTACCTGTACCAATAGATGATATACCAATTGTTATGAAATTACCCATTTCATCAAAAAGAGTTGAAGAAATAATAAAGTCAGATGAATCACGAATATCATTAGATAATGAACCAAAACCTTACATAAAAGAAAATTCATTTATATCAGAAAATGATAATTTAGAGAAGAAAAATAATGATAAAGCACACCATAATCATCACGAGACGATTTGTTATTGGTGTTGCCATAATATAATTAACACAGAATATGGAATGCCAGTCAGATATGATGTATTCTATAATAATTTTACCATGTATGGTTCATTCTGTTCATTAGAATGTGCAGCCGCATATAATTTTTCTATTAATATGGGTTGTGATCGTGCATGGGAGATACACAGTTGGATACAATTATTAGCACAAAACTATGGATTAGAGACACCTATAAGACCAGCACCGAATAGATATTTATTAAATATGTTTAACGGTCCTGTATCGATTGACGAATTCCGCGAAGGTCATAAAGGATTCCTGAAGACATACGTAATGAATATTCCACCGTTTATTCATATAACATCACAGTTAGAATTACTGAACACATCATTTTTAGAGAAAAGTAAAGACACATTAGGTGTATCTAAATCTAAAATCTCGAAGATATCTAAATTAGTGCCAGAACAAAAAATGATAAGCATTTAAGGAATTTGTTAGTTTAAGTATTGTATATTGATGACCATCGACCGCAAATGGTAGACATAAATGATAATGCATTGACAGATATTAATACAGATACTGAAGTTGCCGAAGCAGCTGATGCAGCTGAAGCGGCTGATGCAGCTGAAGCAGCTGAAGCGGCCGAAGAAGTAGATGATACCCCATCAAAATATGTTGTGTCTACTATCACATGTAATGCAACAATTAATACACCAGTAAATTTACAGATATTTTTTAACAATGTAAATATTGGGGTGAATGGTTTTGCTTGGATTGAAATCATGGATAAAAAAGCTGGAGGTGATGGTAGACAAATCAGGGGAGTATATCCAAAAAAGAAGAAACTCAATGATAAAGGTAAACAAAGTTTTGATAACCAAGTGACTATGTATTATCGTTTACGTGATGATTATTATCCAAATATTAAATTGTTTAAAAATGGAAATATTCAAATGACTGGTATCAAAAATAAAGAAGACGGCATGAATATTATTGATATTATTGCGAATGAAGTAAAACGTATTGCTGGTACAGAACTTGGTACGCAAATCGTTTCGAAAATTGAAGATGTGTCGCCGAGTTCATTTATTATTCGCATGATTAATAGTGATTTCGGAGTACCATATAAAATTCGTCGTAAGAATTTGCACCAGTTGCTTATTTCCAATAAATACAATAATGCCTGTAGTTTTCAACCATTGACATATCCTGGAGTCAAATTACAATATTTCTGGAATATGTCTATTGATCGGTCATCTGAGCAATCACAAACAAATATGAACGGGGTATGTACATGTAAAAATGTATGTTATGGTAAAGGTAAGGGAGATGGTGACGGGAATTGTAAAAAAGTAACTGTATCTATATTTGATAGTGGAAAGATTTTAATTACTGGAGCAAATGATTTCAATCAAGTTGATGATGCATACAATTACATTTGTAAAGTCATAAATGATAACAAAACAGAACTTAAAAAACCAAACATGGGGTGAGTTGGGTTGGCGGGATGATTGTGATGGGATGGATAATGGCAAGGCTTAATTATTTTTTGTAATATATTTCGGATCTATATATTTTATGGGTAGTTGTTTATCCGCTTGAATATGGTATGGTAATTCTACGTGATTGTTGCCAGGGCGTTCGAAACTCATAGGCATTAAAACGGCATTGGGTGGAGGATTGGCGGAAAGTAAGTTTTGTGCAAGTAAATGTGTTTCGGGTACAACTGGATAGTTTCCCCATGGTCCATATGCTGCTTCGCCAGTATATAAACCACCATTGACTTTTCTGGGTGGGCATGGTACCGGAGATGTATAATCAAGAAAGCTATATGTTGATGTCATTTGATGGATGGGTATACTCTGTATTATTTAAGGATATTAATATATTGGGGATATATAGTATAATTTTATCGTGATAAATGAAAAGAGGAAATGATGAAGTAAATGTAGAATACTCAAGCTCTAAAGAAATCAGAAATATTGTAAAAGAAATTAGAGAATCTAAATTACAAAGCAAAGAGAGAATAATATATTTTGAAAAAAAATATCCGGAATTTGCTAAACAATTTGGTATTCTTATAGAAATGGCATCTGAACCAGATTTTGATGTAAATAGATTCAATTATATGATGGATATGCGTGACAGAATTGCCGAGAAAAAAGAAACAGAAGAATCGGCATCGGTAAAAGTCGGTCAAGTGTTATTTAACGAATTTGTGCAGCCAGTAATCGATAAAAAATAAAATTTGACGGTTTTTTTGATTTAAGGATATCTTACTTTTATATACTAAAGTTAAATTACTTTGGTTTGGTACACTTTAAATATGGATTCAAATAGAATCCCGCAAAATTTGGAAGAGCTTATTAACATTGTTAAAGCTGAATATGATATTATTAAAGCGAATAATGATGCGGCGGCATTGGCTCAAGAGCCCGAAAATGAGCTTGTAAATAATACCGAATGTGATCAAGATGTACCTGTTGATGATGATATGGAAGCGGCAGCTGTCACAGCGGCTACTGCAAATGGTAAGAAAATTTATACTATCTCATCTACACTCGTGTATATTTTGAAAAAGTATCGTTTCTGGCCTTTTCTGCAGGTAAAGAAATTCTTTTCTAATAAGAATCTGGTGTTGATTCATAACACGTATAAGCGTGTCGATGTACGTCATTTTCAGCAAATTTATGATCAGTGCCGTAGTATTGTACTTGATTTCTCTGCGCCTCCAGGTGAGAATATCGTGGTAAGCTATACTCAGCCCATCCCTGAACGTATTACTGATGTTGAGTATATGAAGATCGCCAAGACAAATGATGTTACTGAGAGTAGCTATGAAGGTACGGTAGTAACTGTGTATCATTACAAGGGTCAGTGGTATTTCGGTACGACGAGTTGTCCAACTATCGATAGTTCTCGTTATTTCCATCCTACAAAAACTCATGGTATGATGCTTGATGAGACTATCGCAAAAATAACAAATAAGCCTGTTCCTACGAATCGTGAAGAATCTTATGCTCTTCGGCAAGGATTCGCAAATGTCGCTTTCGATACAACAAAAGCCTATGCATTCGTGCTTGTACATTATCAAAACTGTCATATCATTGATTATACTTCTGCACTCGGTGAGAACTACATGTGTCTGGTACATATTGTTACACGTTCTCGTGATACGTATAAAGATGAAGACATTTCTTCGCAACCATATGCATCGATCGGTATTCAGTATCCTATCAAATTCGCCACACCGGTTGAAGCGGTAAAATATATCCAAACTGTAGCTTACGCGTATGCTATCATTGTCAAGACAGAGGACGGCAAGATTCTAAAGGTATCGACGGAACAGATTATCAAGAAGGAAGAACATAATATGGGTAATACGAATCCTTGGTATAATATGCTGCATGTCTATATGCAACACAATCCGACGTATAAGATTAATGATTATATCAAGGAATTCGATATAAAACTAACTCTGCCGAAGAGTTCTCGTGGGATTGATATGGATCCTACGTATATTATTCATACGTCAATGGTAACTATTCGTGATTTCCTCTTCAAATTCTATAACGCGTGTACTGAATATGATCTATCTACACAGCGTTATATAATTAATAAAGAGGCAGATGCGAAATATGCGCCAATCATCAGATTTCATCTGGTGCAACTTCGCAATATTCAAGTGACCCGTCATAAACATGCTGCTTTGACAGACAAGGCAGTGTATGTTTACCTGTGCCATAATCAGACGATCAAGAACCTACGTCTACTCATCAAATACTTTGCAACTTCATGGATTCAGGGTGATAAACTAAACGGTGTGCCATATCGTGCGGCGGAGAGCCTCGTTGAACTGAATAAACTTATGACAGACACCGCTTAAACATCCAACATATTTCTCAATATCATTGAAATCAATCCATAATTTTACAAATTTATTTTTGTATATTATTTTGTATATCATTATTTAATTTAAACTTTTGTGTATAATTAAACACAATACATTGTAATGTCTCTAGTGCATTATTATAATCTTTAATATTTTCAGCTTCATCAGAATTTGTAATATTTATATTACGAATTTGTATAATCACAAATAATTTTATATATCATAAATATACATAACTGTATTTAATATATACATTCGAATATTAAGATATACATCTATGGAATTACTCGTATACATTCAATAACAATGGAGTTTACATTTGAGGTATTTATTAATAGATTATACAATTTTAATTAATAATAAATATTACCATACTAATCTATAAATAATATAATGATTTTATATATAAATAATTAATATAAATATGATAATAAATATATATAATATAATAAATAATATATACCATAAATAAAAATATATAGTGAGGAAAAGATATAATATAAATACAATATAGTGTGGGGGAAAAAGTTTTCATAAATCGCTTGAAAACTTTTTGGTTGTTTATATACATGACTTTTTAGAAAAAAAATAGCATTGTGTAAAAATTATAATTTAAACTGTTGAAATTGTCCACTATAAGTATAGATGGCAGGTAGTAATACAAAAGTCAAATATCCATTTTATCAATATTACTCTTGGTGGACTATTGCTCTTGTTATATTATATGCATTTGGTGTATTAGGTTTTAATCCATATCCTTCTATTCTTGTATGTCTTATTGGAACTGTAATGTATTTTATTATAAAATATTATAAAGCATATAATGATTATAAAAATAATAACAAAAAGAAATTCTTTAATATCAATTTAGCTTTATTTATAATAACGCTTCATATAGCACCATTATTCTTTATACCAAGTAATTTTATAACAAAAGATTTATTATTGAATATTATAGTATTTTTAGTATATCTTATATCTCTTAATTTACAAAATACGAATATGGTAATAGCTTATCATAAACTCTTAGAAAAAGATGATAATATTACATTTTATAGTTTCTATAAAGATCAAGGACTGATACCGTAAATAAAATAATAGAAATAAAAATACAAAAATATAATAGAAATGCCACCAAAGAAATCTGGGGATATTAAATTAAGTGCCAATGCGAATGCACGTCTTAAAGATTGTTGTGATGCTGCGGATGGTATATGCCAACGTAAAAGTGATGGCAAATCATTTGATATCCATGGTCGTAAATATAGTAAAAAAGAATGCTTAGCTACACCTGCACCAAAAGGATTCACTGCCAGAGCAAGTTGTGCACCTTTCAAAGATTGCAAAAAGTGATTGATAAAATTAAAAATTTGATTTTTTGTTCTGTATTAATGTAATATTACAGATACACACATCCCAGACATATCCAAATCATCCCATCAATATAAATATAAATGGCGGAAAGCAAACTGATACCTTCTGATCAATCTGCATTTAAGATTCTAAAGCCAGTGCCTTATAATAAAATGCAATCATTGACTTATACTACGAATGATTCTATAGTTCATATCATTCCTAGCAGCGGAGGTGTACCGCAACAGTCGTTCGTTACGAGTAGGGTGGTAAAGGCTGGTCCTGTCTTTATTCCAAGTATGAATGCTAATGTTGCTCCTGCTGCTAATGTTGCTCCTGCTGCTCCTGCTGAAGCCGCTAATGCCGCTAATGCTGCTACTGCTGCTGAAGCCGCTTCAGTTGCTTCGTGTACTAGTAAAATAATTCCTGGCAAGATGTCAGCGGATGCTCATGCTATAAATGTGATTGCTTATATGGAAAAGGTTATTCTTATGAATCTAAATGATTTCTGCAAGACTATGCCTGTTAACATTTCTAAAATCCTTCTTACTGATATCAATAATTATATTACTCTTTGCAAACTTAATATGACTGTTGGCAAACTTAAGCGGTCAGATGAACTGAATAAGAAAAGGAAACTTGAACATCCTGGAATTGAATTCCCTAAATTCGGTGTTGGTACTGGTGACGGTAGTGGCAGCAGCACTGCAGGTTGATTTGATTGGATAATATTAATTGGATAATACTAATTGAATATTATCTGAATACAAAAAAAATAAATACAAAGCATTTTTGTATTTGCTTATTATTATATTATTTATTATTAATTTTTGCGGAAACAGCACCATCTGTTGAGGAAACTGAATTGGGTTTGAATTGGATCGTTCGCTAACTCGAGAATATCGAGGTCAAGACGCGAACGTTTAGAGACGTCATCTGGAACTGCTGCACGTAATACTTCAAAGTCTTCAGAGAATAGTGCAGTCTTTTCAAGAGTGAGATCATATGCCGCCGCTTTAGTAATAAGAGTTTCGAAGTTCACTAAATATTCTGGAATAAGACGATTAGTATTCTCTATAAACACATCAATGACTTTACCATAATAATTACCTTCTGAGAACTGATCATAACGCTTAATAACTGCCCAGACTGGTACATTTGCCTCTAATTTACGTCCATCCACTATACCAGTAGCCGATCTCGAGAGCATAGAATGTACGAGATCACCATCCATAAAGGTGCATATAAATACACCACCTTTACGTAAATTAGACGCTACATTATTTAAGAAGCCATTGAGTGTATTTTCAGTTTTAAAGAAATAGTGTAGAGAAAACATTGCCGATACGGTAGTAAATAGATTATTTAATTTACCAGTAAGTTGTGGTGGTATAAGTTCTTTTTTATTTTGTTTCCATACTGGACTATATCTACCAGTATGTGAAGATTTAAAGAGTGATATAAGTATACTGCGAGATTCGTCATCTATACCTTCAGCGGCTTTACCATTATGTAAAGGTAGACTGCAATCACCTATAACAAAGAGAACATCCGGAAAAATAGTCGTTTGCACACCTTCTATTATGGTGTTCACAGCCTTACTTTGTTTAAGCATAATGGCATAAGCACCTTCGCGTGAATTGGTTATATTATCACGAACAAGATCAACACCTAATACGAAATTATAGCCGGATTCTCTCCACCGAGGCATATCACCCGCCATACCACATGCTAATTCTAGCAGCGCCTCTCTTTTACCCATCGCATATAGACGTTTCTTAATACCATGATTGTGGAAATTTAACATGTGCACTGAGAGACGATGTTCGCGTGGTATGCTTCTGGCATAGTATATATCATCGGCACCAAGTAAACGTTCTTCTAATGAAATAGGTAATGATGATTGTAAAACAGGTTGAATACCCATTATCATTTCACGTGTAACTGGTGTATTAATAGTTCTCCAAATATTCATAGCTACTGACAAATCATTTAAAGTCTTACTTATGTTTTTAGATTTTTGTAACATACGAGTCTTATCGTCACGTACGCGTAATGCTATCCAGTTCCGCGAGAGTGGTCTTGGTGATTTATTGCGGTTAGAGCTTGTGCCCTGTGCAGCTAATTCTGCCATCTTATCATAAGTGAATTCTACAATGCAACGATTTTCTATTACAGAACCATCCTCGCATACACCCAAACCATTGTCATATTCAGAAATAGGAACATGGGCTATAGAAATCTCTGGAGGACTATTTACTGGTCTAAAGAGTTTCTCTTTATATAAATCAACTGTTTGTTTACGCATATCATTATATCCTTTTTCATATCTTAAACGGATACCTTCAAATACTGATATCGGTTCCCATTGAATTGCATTGTAACCGGTATATAGTTTATATTCAACATAATGTTTTTGTGTAATAGGATCTTTTATAATATTTCCTTTCTCTACTAAAAAGTCAATTGAATTTTGTGATGGTGGTTTCCATTTAAGTTCTTTATTCCAACGAACATTATCACTTATTTTAGCCTCTTTTCCAGGATAGTAACCGAATACAGATAAATGACTTGGGGTAAATATAAGACCATCAATATCATATGGTAATTTCTTAGTATTATTTAATATAGCACGACACGTATCTTTCATCGTATCACCTTCAGCCGCTATATGTTCTTTATGACGAATTTCAATATTTGATTGGCGTGTATTCGAACGAGTACTCCACAGTTTCTTATCACACATCTGCACAAGTGCTTCATAACGTGATTTTTTATCAGCAGTGCCTGTGCTACTGCTAGAGCCAATGTTAGTGCCAGTGCTAGAGCCAGTGCTAGAGCCAATGCCAGTGCTAAATAAAGGTAGTTGAATAGTTTGTTTACCACCCATGAAATATATATCAAATCCAGCGAATAAGTGAAAATTACTTTTATCTTTACGTATCTTCATATTTATAAATTCTCCATCTAGAAGTGTCTGTCTTGCTGATTCTGAAGTTACATGTAATCCAGTATCATAGACTTCAAGTATATTATTTATTAGATATGCTACACCAGATTTAGCTACATAGAGAAGCATACGTTCTCCGTCAGCTTTATCAGTAACGGCATAACCACTGTAAATACTTTCAATACCATATGATTCTGCACTTGGTTCAATTAAATTATGAGCTTCTAATGTAATTGGTTTAGGTGCAAAGAAAAATGGTACAGTTTCATCACGACGCCATTTAACTACAGTATTTAATAATTCATTATATTCAGCAAGTACATCAGTTTGTTGTTGTTTTGTTATAGGATTTAATTGACCTGTTATAAGCTGAATCATTTGTACACAATTTTGCATTATTTGTAAGGGTTCATTGTAATTACCGACATCGTCTTTTATATTTATTAATTCAAACTCATATTGCACACTGGCAAATGACACTGCTGAATCATTCATAGTCTTATAGTCATCTTTGCTTTCGCGTAAAATAGTGATAGCAAAGGCAACGTTTTTCTTCTTATTTGTATAAACAAACTTCTTAATCAACTTGAAACTCTTCTGTACACTATCCCAATTCGGAATGCTACCTACTTCCTCGTCAGACAACTCTGTCTTCTCAATAATATGTGACACTACATCAAGGGGCAATTCATGTGGCAATGACTGTGACTCTACCATATTATTTACAAACCACTTATGTGGAACAGTTATTGGACTATCCGATATGCAATATTTTGATATATTAGCTACTTCGGTAATATGTAATTGTGCGCCACCATCTAATGGTGTAACAATGAGTGTATCTGATTGGATGATCTCTTCATAATCATCATCAGATCTTAAATGTAAAATGACACTGTCAAATATATCCGACGTATATTGATAGTCGGAATTATATTTAAAAGACCATTCTATATTTGGTTTAGTTCTAGCGATTTCGCTATGACTTTTAAGGAATTTCTCCATATTTTCTTTTGATAGTTCCATATTTTATATATCTCTAATAAACAAATATAAGTATTTCTTTATATGTAACCTTAATCAAAGAACAGCAATTTTAGCAACAACAAACCTAGCAACAACTCAGAACTACCCATCAACTGCAATAACTCTATTTACAGTGTCTCATCAAAACAATATAACAAAAATAAATAATATTATCATTTTTTATTGTGCTTCGTGTACTTAGTATGATTTTATCATCCAGTCATGAGTTACGGCAGAACCTCTACCTTTACCGCCCTCTTTTTTAGTCTTCTTTGATTTGCATTTATATAATATAAATCTCTTCTTTTTAGTCACATCGCCATTACCATCACCATCTTCATCACTATCATCGCCCAAATCAATATCTTTTTTCTTTTGTTCACTAATAACACTCTCGTCTAATATCCATGCAATAAATCCAGCAATAATAATCTCAGAGTTTTCTGCAATAGGATTTCCACTTATCCATGCAACTATACTACGAGTTTTACGTGGTCCGAAATATAATTGTCCATCAGGTGATGCAACGATATCTTGTAGCTTGAGTTTTAACATCTTATTAGCAGTTTCTTTCATACTTTGTGAATATATAGGATACAGATTATCTATTTTCTCCAAAATATATTCAAACACTTCGTGAGTTTCCTTAGTTATGTCGATTTCAGTCACTTTTGCATTTGCCACGTTAGAATCAATATTGGTATCTCTATTGTCAGTATCTGTATCTATTAATGCATTTAAAGTTGTTTGACCAGTAGTCATTTGATTAGTATTATGATTAGCATTTTGACTAGCACTTGACTCAGCAGTAGTAGGAAGCTGAACCTGAACACATGATTTTGATTCTGATTGAGATGATGTTTCATTCACTACAGGGAAGAGATTACGACTTTTATCTTGTACAAGATTGGTAGCATTTTCATGTCTATAGTGCCACCAATCTCCACCAAATGGTAATAATTTATATAAAATATGATCCATTAATTTATATGTAATTTATATATAATTTAAATGTAATTTATATGTAATTTATATATAATTTAAATGTAATATTTATCTCGAATATTATAATAAAAATAAGTTTAACCTTATATCATTTTTTATAGTAAAAACTCTTCAGGTTGTAAATCATTTTCGTGTATATTATTTTGCACATTTACTTTTGCCAGTTTCTTTTTTAATAGTGTAAACCTCATACTAGATGAAATTTTATTTGTATTTTTCTCATCAATATCTATCTCATCTCCTTCTTCTATTTTTTGTGCATTTGCGTTAGAATTAGCATTTTGCACTCCAGATGCAGATGCATTTGCATTGCCTCCTATTGTTTTTTTATTAGATGAAGAAACAAAATGTATCTTATCTGTCTGCAATTTTTTATTTAATACATCACATAATGATTCATATTTTTTTAATTCAGTACCAGAACGTCTACAAAACAATACATATTGCTCTAATTGTTCTAGTAACTTTATTGGTATCCAAGCTAAATTTACAAATATACCATTATTATTCTTAGAATAGTCACAATTATATTCATGTATCATCTTAAACATTTCTTCTAATTCAGTTTGACTTAGATTTTCTACAGCACTTGCTAAATTTTTACATCTTTCATTATGTGTTAACGTCGGAGTTACAATATTTTCATTCGTTTCGCTGACTTCGCTAGTTTCACTGATTTCATTTGCTTCACTTATCTTATTCATCTTATTCATCTTATTCATTTCCAAAATAGTTAAGTTACGTTACTTACAATAATGTGTAAATCCCTAAATACTTTTGTATTATTATTATAATATTATAATAATATTATAATATTATTGTAATGGTTTAATATTCATCATAATCAGCAACACCGCCGCCATCTTCTTCCTCGGCATCACTGCCATCTTCTGCTGAACCTTCTTCTTCATCATCGTCAGCACCTCCAATTAAACCACCGAGAAGTTCATCATCGCCACCATATAGATCCAGGTCCTCAATTTCTCTAACATCTGAATCACCGCCACCAGATGCTTTATCGTCATCTGGAGATTCGGATTGATCGTCTTCTTCGTCACTTTCTGCTTCTCCCGTATCGCTTCCTTCCTCCAAATCTTCCGCCAACGCTTCTGTAGTTTCAGTTTTATCACTGAGTGTTTGTACTCCTTTTCCAATAATAGAGATTTTCTTATCATTCAATTGATATGATTTACCCATTACCATTACATTAAACCGATCTCCAATATTTAATTCATCCAAGTCTATTTCAGACACAATACCCGCCGCACGTCTTGGTACAATTATATCAAGAATGGTAATGTTTTTACCATGAATTACGATATCACTTTCTGCTAGTATACCCAATGCATTTTTATTTTTAACAACTGCTTCTACACGTGAATTTTTTGCCGGATTACATACATCAGAACGGCAAATCACTTCATATGATACGTAACCATTAAAGTGCTGTTTAATAAATTTACCACATGAACGCTTTTCAATAATTAATGTGTCTGGTTTTATAAAGCCGAATCGACTGCATTTACCTTCGAGTTCATCTTGTAATTTTAATAATAGAATTTCGTCAAAATCTCCGTGTAGTTCAGAAATAGGTAATTGTATACTGGTTCTGAAACGAATTGGTATAAACATTTTTTATTCTATTAACCTTAATAATATATAACAATTCATTTTTTTAAGTGCGTATATTATAAAGATAAAACATAATAACATGAACAAAAATAAAATGAAACTTATGAGTATTTCACCGGCTACAGACAATAAACACAAATTTAAAGTTATCTTACAGGATTCGTCTGATAAACAACATACTGTACAATTTGGTGCTAAAGGATATAGTGATTTCACTATACATAAAGATCCTGAACGTAAAAAACGCTATATAACTCGTCACAAATCGCGTGAAAACTGGGAAGTAAGCGGAATATTAACTGCTGGATTCTGGAGCCGTTGGATATTATGGAACAAACCAACCTTTGCCGAATCCCTCGAAAACACCCTCAAACGCTTTCGAATTAAAGCGCCAAAACAAAAAGGCGGCGACGAACAACATTCAAAGGATCATTTTAGTATATTACCATTACCAGGTGCAGTATATTCAATAGATAGTCCAAAAGAAAACAGATCTATACTTAAAGTCACACCAAAAAAAATTAAGTCTCCTCGTCCTCCATTGAGTAATGTTGGAACAAAACATTCACAATTATATAATCCAGATAATTTAGTATTGCCTTTACACCAAGGAAGATTTCAAACGCCGACTGTGAGCGAATGATATTTCATTAGTATAATAACGGATAGAAAACTTTCGTTTCCCTCCGTCTTCATCCCGCCTTGTCAATATAGAATAAGTGATTTTAATTTCACTTTTACTATATCAGAATTACGAGATAAACTTTGGGGTCGGTTATTGTTTCCTATGAATGCCCTTAGTATATTTTTAGCTGCATTCATATCCCGATTCAGAAAAGTACGACAATTGGTGGAACTGCACCATCGTAGTCCTCTGATTTGTTTTCGGTCTTTCATTACTGGATGTAATGCTTTATCACAGCAACTACATATTTTTGTTGTATTATATTCATCAACAAATATAGTGGAATAGTGTTTCATACAACATTTAGATACATAGGTTGTTGGAGCAGATAATTCATGTTTAGAGTTAGGATTAAATTTAGCTGCTCCATAAGCGATTATAGGTTTTACATCTCCATTCATTGATGAAAAGAAAATATCTAAAGTTTTTCGTTTGAGACAATATACTCTAAATCTTTCTCTTCCCCATTTCTTTTGTAATTTGGTATTCCATATTGTATCATAAACAGAAATATAATCTGCAATAAACTTATCCCATTCAGTTTCAGAAGTAGTTTTTAGACTATGTTGTCTATATATAAGTTCTTCATTATGAATATCTTTTTCCCATTTGGCACTTTTACGATTTGCAGTTTTAATACCTGCATTTGTATAATATTCTCCTCTTGTAAGTTTGTACGTTCTGTATTTGTTATTTTCTAGTTTTTCAACACCATACACTAAATTAGAACGTCCAGGATCAATAGCAATCACTCTATCATTTTTCTTCAGAACTTTATTGCTAATAGGTTTTTCTTCATTCTTAGGAACTTTGAAATGTATAGAACATGAAACACCATCGGTTTCTATATTATAACTAAATGTTCCTTTGTTTGGTATATTTTTCAAATTAAAAACACTTTGAAATTGAGTATCTCTTATAGACAAAAAATTATCAATTTTGCATTTTTTACTATCAATAAGTTCTAAATTAACCATCATATTATATAGAACAGTAGTATCAATAGTGATATGATGACATTTAATCCGTGTGATGGGTGTTAAAGTAAATTTTCTTGTATCATCATATTGTTCCATATACTTAAGAATAAAATGATAATAGTTTAGTATTTCATTTATATGTGTTCCAAGCCATGTTAAAGTAATTCCTCCATCTAATTCTACTCTACCAAGTAATGATTTCTGTTGATTAATGAATTCAAGTGTTTCTTTTGGTGGTTCAGTTTTACATCCCCATCCATTAATTGCACTTCTGATTGCATAAAAATATTTAGTATCAACGTTGTTCATAGAACACCATTTATAGATATAGGCTTTCTGTCTTCCATCAAAAGTATAGATAATAGAGTTCTTAAAGTTCGTCATAAAAGTTTTAACTGCGTAAGCATAAGCAGGTGTATCACCTCTGCATTTATTAATTTTAGGAAACTGTGAAAAACAAGCATCCCAAATTTCTTTTACATAAGGACTTGATTTATTTAATCTTCCAACTCCAACATTGAAGCAATGCATAAAAAACGTTTGATCAGACAAATTAGGTAAAGGCAATTTATTATTCAAACAATGAAGAATGATACGATTGAATAAAAGAGACGCTTTATTGGTAACTTTAGAAATGGTATAAACCCATTCTTGTACTTCAGAATATAACTTCTTTTCAATTAATATACCTTGTAAAGAACACTTCATAACTTTTTCATCGGTAGATTTATTAAGGTTCAATTGTTTCAACCTGTCAGGTCGTTTGCCCTTTTGTTTTTCTTCGGTTTCCATCCATAGTTCGCTTCCTAATTCTATTAAATCTTCAAATCCTTAAATAGTTTTCATGCTCGGCGTTTGAAATCTTCCTTGCTTTAAATTCTTTACGACCACCGACAGCAGCTCCTATTCGTAAAAGATATGCTACTGCTGCTGCGGCTATGGTTTCCACTCGGGGTATGTGAAGAGTTTGCCTTGTTTTGATAAATTATACATTATACTATAACAATATTGATCTTTTGTTTTCTTACCTTCTACTTTTGATCCGACAGGTATTTTCAATTTATCCATTATTTCTCTTAATTGTGGATCTCTCTTAGAGGTACATATCTCTCCTTTCTTACCTACATCAGGTGCAACTATTTTAAATGTGAAACGATATGGTCCTGTTTTATTTTTACTGAATCTATAAGAATCAAGTATACCATAGAGTTTATGTTTAGCAGCTAAGCTCTCACGGGTAACTTCTGTGCGTTTCGCTTTGATTTGTGTGACATCAGTTTCTGATGCTTTAATATATTTACCAGCATCATATAATATAACTTCGAATGCTTTAACATTAAATATATTTACGAAACCTACATATTTTGTCTTCTCTTTCTTGAGTCGTGTTACCTCTGTTTTATTTATTAAAGCTCCTTGTGATGCAAATAGTTCTGCTATACGTTTATCACGATCTTCTGTAGACTCAATTAGCCTTTTAGCAACATTAAACCATGAATCAGAATCTATAGTAGAATATGCAGATAATAATGATATATGTTCATCGTCATTGAGTTCTATTGTATTTAATATACCTGTTGTAGCATCTTCTTTATTGTCACTGCTGGTGCTTGTGCTGCTAGTAGTGCTACCAGTGCCACTGCTATCGGATTCACTTGTCGTGTCTGAAGTACTCGTGGAAACTTCCGCGGCGCGGGTTTTTGGTGGCGCGGATGTAGCTACATTTTCTTCGGGCAATTGTAATAATATAGGCACCTCTTTCTTTTCATCTGGAATTATTACCAGTTTACCTAAATGAGGATATATCATATAACCATTAATAAGTCTATTCGGGTATATACCTTGATATATTGTTTCTAATGCAACTTCTTCAACTGAACCTATATATTTTTTCAAATCATCAACATTAATATAATAAGACGTAGGTGTTGCCTGGTTATTATTAATATTATTATTCTTATCTATATACTTTTGCATACGTTTCAATAAAGTAGGTATAATTAGTTTACTTACTTCTTTACGTGTGACCGGTTTTGTCTCTATAGCGGCGGCGTTGCTGCCGCTACTGCTGCTATTGCCATTGTTACACTTGGGTTTTTTATTTTCATTATCACCAAAATTATATAATACTTGTTTTTTCTGTGAAGTACGTAAGACTACTTGGAAATCAAATATATTTTTCGGATAATAATTAACGTTTATTAATAAATTACAGTCTACAGCAGAATCTCGTATTAAATTTTCTACTTCTTGTGTTTCTTTTAATTTACGTGCAGATATTTTGTATGCACGTATATCTGCCTCACTAGTCACATGCATAAATATAGTAATGTTGCGTTCTTCTAATGGTAAATCAGTATGAGAACATGTACGTATTGCACGTCCACATACCTGTTCTATACGATTCATATGATACCATGGATCCATTATATGAACTTCGCGAACATTACGGAAAGAGAGACCTTCACTAGCTACTTTTGTCATTAATATAACTTTAATTTTCTCTCCATGAATATTATTCTGAGCATTCACTGTTTTTACTAATTTGTCAATAGCCGCTGATGATGAACCGGTACCCATAAGATGTGGATCAGTTGATAAAATACAATAATTTGGAAAAGGTATACCATCAAATGTCGTATTCTTAATTGTAGTATTTGCAGTGCGATTTAATATATTATTTCCGCCGTATCTCTGGAAACCTATGTGCTCTAAAGCTATCGCCATGGGTACTATACCACTCCATGCAAATTGAGAATAAACAATAACTATACCTTCGGATGTAGCTACAAATTCACATATTTTTTTCATTTTTGCCGCAACGTTGCCAAGATTCTCCGGGGCTAGATAATTTTCGTAACCTTTCTTATAATATACTTTAAGCTGCTGTTGTGTTTGTTCATTCGGTCCCGCTGCTGCACCTGTGGCAGTTTCCGCTATATTAAATATCGTTTTAAATCCCTTATTACCACCTTGGTCTGTAGCATATTTTATATTAGATAATTCTAACTGTATAAAACTACTTGTAATATCTTTTTCCTCTACTTTCTCTTTTAAAACAGCTATCTTTTTTTGTTCTTTACCAAGTGGCGTGTATACTATACTATTTAAATCGGCAACACCATCTATACGTGTCCATGGTTCATCTAATACTTTTAGACCAATATCTTTCGGTCCTAATTTAACACCGAAAGTAAAAGGATTCGCTGATTTTATATAACTAATATATTCTGATGCTAATTGTTTAAGAACAGCTAAACTGCTTGGTTTTATAGTCTCATTTTGTTTAAAAGGTAATGGAGTTATCTTGTCATTTTTAAGGAGAAGAGAAAGTAGCCAAAATATTTCTTCTGGTTCATTATACATTGGTGTGGCAGTTAATAGTACTACACGATTTTGTTTACCGTTTTCAATAAGTTTTTCCAGAGCATCGGCGGCTTTCTTTTCCGTTTCGCTAATACGTAAATTGTGTGCTTCATCTACTATAATTACTTTATCAGTTACAATTGGGTTCTTTTTATTATATTCTACAACATCACCATATGTTAAAAATTTATAACGAGATTTAATTATATTGTGAACTCTTTTACGGATAAGTTCTAATTCTTCTTTATCATTTATGCCGATATTATTGATATCTATTCCATGAAGTAAACGTGTATATAAATCACCATTACATTGTTTCGTAATGTCTTGCATTGTCATCAGTTGTGTATATGAAAATATTTGATCTTCGAAGGATTTCTGTAAAACGGACGATGCGACCACGAGTATTTTCGGTCCATCTTTTTGTATATGTTCTTGTAATAATGACTCTGCAATAGTAATAGCACTGCAACTTTTACCAGTACCTAAACTATGAAAAAGCATCAGACTTTTGTATGGACTACGACGAGATAAATAATGTGCCATGAGATTTTGATATAATGTTTTTTCGAAACCAAAACACGAATTCGCTACTTCTGCTTCAAATTCATCTTTATTATGTATTTTAGGTGTCATAGGAACTTTATACATTTGATATTCGCGTAAACCAGAAAGTTCAGAAGCGAACTTCGGATCTCCATGGTCGGGAAATGTTAATTTATGTGTAGTCATAGGTATCTTATTTACCCTCTGTTATTGTAATGTATTTTAATTTTTGTTTAATTATAGTTTTATTTTATAATAGTTTTTCTTAATTTTATTTATGACTATTAAGTAGCGTAAGCATTATTATGCCTCCAACAGGACCAAGCAATAGACAACCGACTTCACAGGAATGTCGGCAATTCTGGATAAGTGTTTTAACTAGAACACAAGCGACAGTTCGCAATCCTTTATCTGGTCGCATGATTGACCCATCAGTAAATAATTCACAGGTTATTCGTAATTTTAGACATTGTGATTTACCCATGCGTATTCGCATGTTAGTAAATTATGAATTAGACAATACACGTGCTATTAGTCCTTATTTAATAAATAGATTTCCAGATATGCAAAGAATTAGTAATCAATTACAACAAGAATTACAAAATTACATAAATGGAGTTGGAGAACAAACCGGACCAGCACGAGGACAAGTTAATAATCAAATTAACAATCAAAATAATTGCAATCAATTCTGGATTAATTATTTAAATAGAATTGATCAAATCTTCTATAATCCATTAACACATCATTATATAGATAGTACTGGAACTACTTTTCATGAAACTGTCGCACACACATGTCCTATACCAACTCGTCCGGTAGGTATTCGTGATTTAATAGGACTGGAGATGACACACAGTGTAGCTATTAGTCCATATATAAGAGACAGATATCCAGAAGCAAGAATACCTACTGCCGAAGAACAAGCTATAATTAATACATTTTTAGAACAAAATTCTAGTTCTTCATCATCGTCATCATCATCGCGTTCTTCAGCAGCTAATGCGCCAAATGCAGCGAATGCAGCGAATGCAGCGAACGCGGCGAACGCGCCAAACAATAATATATCAGCTTCATCCGGCACAACCTCTAGCTCACGCACTCGCTCTTCTTCATCTTCATCTCAACGTGCAGTAGGTCCTATTCCTACACGAGCAGTAGTCCGACCAGATACTGTTGACGAAAATTTAAGACACTTATTTTATGTATTTTATATAACTCGTGATAGTGAAATAATAACAAATCCATTTACAAATAGAGATATTTCAGCTACACTTGGAAATCAAACTTTTGATAGACTCCTAAGAAATAATTATTCTAGTATTCCAAATGATATACCTGGTATAGGTGATCTAATACGCAATGATGCTTCTAATAGAATAGCAATAAGTCCATATAAACAACGTACACTTCCGGCAAACATTCGTCGACCAACTGAGGCAGAGCAAGATATAGTAAATCAATTCGTACTTATGAGATTCAGCCCTGCATTTATTAACAATATTACTGCTAGACAAAAAAATTATATTACCTTGTACTTTTATATAATTGCACATCAAATTACTTTTGAAGAATTAACCCAACGACCAGAATTTAATATATTATTAGAAGTTCAAAAACAAGCTATAGTTAGAGCATGGAATAGAACACGTGGTCTAGAAGGTACACCAAATGCCAGAGTATTACCTGCTGCAGCAGCAGCGGCACCTGCTAACGCTGCGGCTACGGCTGCAACCGGTAATAATGGAACACGTGGAGTACGTAGAACGAATGAGGCAACACCAGCGTTATGCCGCCAATTTTGGGTAAATTATTTACGGGCTCAAAGTGAGTTTATTGTCAATCCTTTGACTGGACGAGCTATAAGTATAGATCCAAATAATCAAACGTTCCAACGTATAATAAGACGTTCATGTTTAGTCTCTGCATTACCAGCTAATATGCAAAGACTTATAAATAGACAAATGATGTATTTAGTTGCAATTAGTCCATATGCTGTACAACGCATGGCATCACGTTATGGTAATCGTCAAGACCGTGTAGTTCATCCTACACCTGAAGAATTAAATATAATAAATGAATTTATTGGTACTTTACAACCGACACCATTACCAGCTATTGCTCAAGCTAGAATTGCTGCTAATGCAGAAGCTGTACAAGCTTTCCAAAATGTTCGATACAATCCTGCTCCATTTTTAAATCAAACTGGACAACTAGTGTCTCCGCCGTCAATGGAAGCCGCGCCACGTTCACCATTTTCATCAGGAACTTTATCCGCAGATACAGACAGAGGTTTAATCGATGATTGTCGTACTATCTTTTCAACTGTACCAATGAATGATAATACACCAATGCCAATTAAAAGATTTGTGAATAAAATGAAGAGAGTATGTAACCATGTAAAAGATACACGTGAATGTTCGCACAATTTCTTAGAGAATATAGTAAATAGAATAAGAGACCGTGTCGGACAAACAAATAGAGCTTTAGGACAAGGTACAATTCCGCAAACTTTATTCAGTAATGTTCGTCAAGGGATGGAATTAAAATTAATTATAAGAAAGCTTATCAATATGACTGATGAACAAATTAAAAAATATTTATATAAATATGAAATATATTTCAATGTTACTTTTGCAAATGATAGAGGTATAGATGCAGGTGGTTTAAGACGTTCATTCTTTACAGATGCTGCCCAACAACTCTTTGAAGATGAAAATTGTATCTTTAAAAAATTAGATAACAGTGATATACATGTATTAAATACACAAGTTAACTGGAGAGAATACTTTACATTACCAGATAATCCTCAATATAATGATGTAATTGATGTATATGCTCGTAGTAAACTGTTTTATATTGTTGGTACATTTATTGCCTTTTTATTTATTAATAGCTATAAATTACCTGGTCATTTAAATAAGGCAATATTAGCAACACTTTTACATGGTCAAGATAATATAGATAATGATGAATATGCATTTTATTATCTTCTTGATGCGGAAAGCAGTGGTATAATTAATTTAATGCGTACACCAGAAAACATTGAATATTCTATGCTTGAATTAAATAATGGACAAAATGTCACAATCAATAATTTCCGCCAATATGTTGGAGAATTTGGTAAAAATATACTTACTGGTGAAAGTGTAGATGACAAAGAAATATTTAAAGCATTTATCCGTGGTTTCTACATAAAACCAAAAACACTCACAAATAGAGGAGTAACTTTACAAAAATTAGATAGAATATTAACTGGTATAGAGTTGACACCAGAAACAATACAATTACTTGTTAACAAAGTACGTACAACTGCACAATATAGCGAATATAACAGAGCCAGAAATCTAGAAATCGCTCAATGGTTTGAAACAATTGCCACTGATCCTTCACTGTTCCCAGTTCAAATTGCCCGTGAATCACCACATTTACCACAAGACTTCAATGCATTTATGAAACAATTACTTTATTTCTGGTCAGGACGTCGTTTCTATAATAGTCAGTTACATTATAGATTATCGTCTTCTACTTCACCAAATTTCTTAGGACACACATGTAGCGCATATATAGAAGTCCCAAATAGCATAAGAAATGTTACAGAATTTTACGAACAACTCTTACGTACCGTACCAACTACTGGCTTCGGTTTTGGTTAATTTAATTACCACCACGCACAGCTTCTGATTTTCTTTTTTGTCCAACTTTTGCGGGTTCATTCATTTTCATATAAAAATATACATCTGCACATACATCTACATCGGCATCTGCACGATGCAATACTTGAGTAGGTTCTCTATTAAAACACTGTTTGTAGAGTTCTATTAGTTTCATCCATTTTTTACCTGGGGCATTCGCACTTGCCATCATCATAGTACACTCTTTTTGCAATACGGTCCATGTATTTAATATATCAATAATTTTGTGTTTTCCTGAATCTGTCTCCATAGTTGGATCTAAACTGCTATATCTATACAACTCTGAACGTACAACTGCATCGTCGAATTTCATATTATGTGCTACAAGTACTGTTACATCTTGAAGGGCATCGGCTAATTTATCAAACACTTTCTTTATAGGTATTCCGGTTTGAATAGCTTTAAATGTGGTAATTCCGTGTATATCCGCCGCAATTTTAGGTATACTATAACCATCTGGTTTAATTATATAGCAGTCTTTATTGATTAGTGTTCCGTCATCATTATGTTTTTGCCAGGCTATTTGAACCATACGACAGCATTCCCAATCTGTGCTATTTCTAATGTCTATACGCCCATCCGCTCCAGTTACACACCCACGTGGGAAAAGTCCAGTTGTTTCAGTGTCTATTACAAGTATAGTCATGCCGCCGTGTGCGCTGCGCTTCTGCGTCACCACGCCGCCACACCGCCCCGCCTTCGATAAATAAACTATGCAACAAATCTTTAAGCAGTGTTTGTGTTTGTAGGTGTGGTATCATGTTTCTTTTTTATTAAATTATGTACCTGTTCTATCAAATTTTTACGCTCTGTGTTGTGTTCGCGTATGTGACTGATTACGTCATTGTAATCTAGCCATTTAATCGCTCGTACCTCACGAGCCTGGTTTATATTTTCTGGGTCTACTTCAATATTTTCTGTATCGTCGTAATTTATCATTTTAGCTACATAATATACATGACGATACAATATGTTATTTGTACCGTAAAATATCTCTTCGAATGGGGGAATATCCTTTTCTAACTCTATTTGATTACCACCTATGCCCGTTTCTTCTGTATATTCTCGTACTGCACACTTCACATCATCTTCGTGTATTTTGCGACGTCCTTTTGGAAATCCCCATTCTGGATTTTGATAAGGAGTTATTGATGTATCTATTAAAAATTTTAAGTTTATTTTTTTACTATCGTGTGACGGTGACGGTATACTATTTGTATTCGACGAGGAATATCCTTTAAATAAAGTTTCAAATTTAGTCTTTGCATGGTTATATTCATTTGTTTGTCGATGCATTGATGTCTGATACCAAACGTAGTTCCAAAGCTCATCGAAACTTAGAGTTAATAGTAATTCTCGCTCACTTATTGTCATACCACTTAGTAGATTTCGAATATAGGAGTGATTTTTTAATTCATATTTACCTCTTATAAATTCCATAAAGCATAAACTGTCTTTTCTTTGTATCATTAGATATTCTATTTTATTTTCCGGTGACAACTTATAACAAATAATACCAAAACTTGTTATTGGATGTGGGCAATCTTTATAAAGATGTCCCAAGTTTCCACAATTTCGACAAGTACAAGTATGTGTATGGGTTGTTTGTTTATTTTGACTTTGGGTTTGATTCATTTGGGCAAATCTTACTTTTGCCTCTCTTTCTGATTAAAAATTGTAATGTTTAAATAGAGTCACAGATTTAAAATGGGTATAGATCCGAATCATTTTGGTCCTTATTTCTGGGCAACTATACACTTTATATGTCTTGGTGCGGCAAAAGGTTTAACCGAAGAACAAAGAAATGGTATGATTCAATTCTTTAATAGTATTCCTTATGTTATACCATGTGCATCATGTGGAGAACATTTAAAAGAAAATATGGCGCGTCTCATGCCTATTGAACTTGCCGTTCAGTCACATGAAAGCTTATTTAACTGGTCTGTAGATTTACACAATATTGTAAATGAAAAATTAGGTAAACCGAAAGTATCTCATGAAAATGCTTATACTTTTTGGAAAAATGCACCGTATATCAATGATACCTTGTATTCAAAAAATGAAGGCACAGGCACTGGCACAATGGCGACCAAAACAGAAAAGGGAAATTCTCATAAAGAATCAAATAAAAATAATCATAGTGAGCCAATGTACACTATTTTAATACTTATTATAGGTATACTTATCGGCACAATTATTTATGCTGCAATAACTAGAAAATTTTAGTGATGGTAATGTCTAAAAATTTCTGTTGATTTATTTTGTTTTGAAGTGGGATGGTGGAACTGAGGCGAAGTTTTCTACTGCGGCGCCATTGGATGGTGCTGGTACCGCTGGTGCTACACCTGCATTATTTGTTTTATCATCTGCTCCACCATATACGTCAGATTGACCATTAATGGCATGGTAACCAGTCTGGTTATTTTTGAATTTCTGGTTGTGGAAACCACCGCTGTGTGGTGTGGCAGTTGCGAATTTCTCACTGTGGATTTTTTGGGCATGGAAACCACCTTGTGCTACTGTTGCTGGTTCTGGTTTAGCTGGTGGATTTGTGAATTTTTGGTTGTGGAAACCACCTTGTGCTGCTGTTGCAGTTGGTTTGTTGTGGAATTTTTGGGCATGGAAGTGTTGTGTTGGTGCAGATCCAGCGGCGGCTTTGGCTGCTTGTGGTGCTTGAGCGGCGGCTTGTGCGGCTTGTGCGGCTTGTGCTACTACGCCTGTGGCTGCGCTAGTGTTTTGATTAGATTGACCTGCATTGACTGTGCCAGTTGGTCCAGTTGTATCCATTGGAGGAGGATTTACGTTAGATTGAGATGGGGTAGCGGCGGCATCGGTGAAGTGTTCAGTGAATTTATCATTGGTGAATTTTGATGCACCTGTGAATTTACCTACGAAGTTTTCGGCATCAGCAATAGCTACTTCACCCATGGTCTTAGAGCGGCTAGATAATGAGAATACTGCTAATATAATTAATAAAGCACAGTATATTATTAATAAGATGCTAATGATCCATGCGTAGATAGAGCACCATGGACGTTGGTTATTTCTACCGGCACCTACAACAATGCAGGTTAATTGGAAGAGGGATAATAATAAACCAGGTAAAGATACTAAGAATAACATAAAGACAAATGCGAATTTTTGGGATAATGGGACTGCTTCATTGCCAAATAATATGGTTAAAGATACTACAATCATAGCGGTAATTACTGCGAATGCAGCATAACGGGATTGGGGAACTCCTATGAAAGCATTAACAAAAGACATAATTATTAGTTCTATATTACAGATAACACAAAAATATATTGACCATGATTTAAGAATTTAAGTCGTAAAAAATGAAAAGGAAGTAGCTACTTATTGAGATAGAAATTAAGATAAATTAAATTACTACAATGGGAATACCCCATTATTTTTACATCTTAACACAAGAATACACAGATATATGTAATACTTCCTATAATAAAGAATGTCATCATTACTATATTGATTTTAATGGTATGATTCATCAATCTGCGGCTTTGCAAATTCCATGTGAACAAGTAAAACAAGCTACTTGGGATTATCTTCATACCTGTATTGATTTAATAAAACCGGCGAAAACTGTGGCAATATGTGCAGATGGTGTGGCACCTCTGGCTAAAATGAATCAGCAGCGTAAACGGCGGTTTCTGAGCGCCATCGAAAATAAATCGGCGGAATGGGATAAAAATGCCATTAGTCCTGGCACTGGTTTTATGAATGACTTTAATATATTTATGCGAGGTAAAATTCGTGATACTCCTTCGAAATTCGTTTATAACTATTCCGGGACGAATGAAGTAGGTGAAGGAGAGCATAAAATTTTTAAGATTATTCGTTCTGTGCCGGTTGATGAAAATATAATTATATATGGTCTTGATGCTGATTTGATTATGCTTTCACTTATTTCACATCATCCGAATATTTCTTTGATGCGCGAAGTAGTCCATGCCGGACTTGGTGATAAAGTACTTGATAGTGATAACGCTAAATTTATTTATGTGAATATTGATAAACTTCGATGTGGAATATTACGGAATCTGGTAAATAAATTTAATTGGAATATTGACGAAAGTGTATTTGATGATATATATAGTAAATCGGCATGTGAAATAATTGAAAGTTATGTGGTCTTATGTTTTCTTCTAGGAAATGATTTCCTTCCACATATTCCGAGTCTTTCATTAAAAAAGAATGGACACTCCCGTTTGCTTTATGCCGCGAAAGGTGTCAATGAAAAACTGCAAAGTTATATTATAGGCGGCGAGACTGATAAAGAAAGTGGACATCAACCATCACCAACAATTAATTATGAATATCTCGTGGAAATATTAAAAGAGTTGAGCAAAGATGAAACTGAAGTGATGATTAAATTAAATGAAGAGTTTCTTAAAAAACACCCAGTAAGTGAGAAACAATATGCGCTTCATAATAAATCACCACTCATTAAAGAAATATATTCGAATCCTGGTAAATGGAGATCTTTGTATTATAAAGAACTGTTTCGAGCAAATATTAATAATAGTTCGATTATTCATGATTCATGTGATTTATTTATTAAAGGAATTGAATGGACATATAACTATTATAAACAGACACCAAAAGATGAGCGCTGGTATTATCCTTATGGATATTCGCCGACTATTCTAGATTTAGCGAATTATCTGCAAGGGAATCTGCACGAGTATATTCCTGTGAAAGTATCGGAAGATGGAGTGTCGGCGGTGCAAGTACCTGCTCCGCCGACTCTTAAAATAGCTAATAAACTTGCAGCGTCGCCGATATCTTCAGATGCTCAACTGCTAACTATACTGCCACCGCAAAGTATTTCTATTTTACCTGAAAAACTGAAAGTATTCATGCGCGATCCTAAATATGGAATGGCGCATCTTTATCCAAATGAATATGAAATTCAAACATATCTGAAAACATATCTCTGGGAATGTATTCCAGTTTTACCGGCAATTGATATTGACCTCATAGAGAAATGTATTACTTTAGTATAAGGTAGATAAATTTAGATATATGTTTATGGAAAAAAAGACTTATGTTACAATTATTATAGCTGTAATAACAACTGTGACTCTTTTACTTTTGGTAGTTAAGACAAAGTCAGAGTCACAGACTGAGACATTTGAAGGGTCACAATTTAATGTGATTGCTGGATATTTCCCACAGGCAGTGGTGTCAAATGAATTGAAGTCTGTGAGTGATGCTGGAGGATGTCTCGAGGCATGTGATGCAAATCCGCAATGTACTGGATTTTTTCAAAATGGTGTTAAGTGTTGGAATATAACTCAGAAAAGTGATAGCATACCGGCACTTATTAAAACAGCGAATCCTAAAGATTTTATGCCAATAACTGGTATAAAACAAACCAGCCAATGTGAACCGACACAGCAACTCCTTGGAGGGAAATGCTCAGGGAATGATTATCCTGGAAATGATTTATTAGTTGCGCCTTATTTTGTACAGGCAGATACTATGGCAAATTGTGTGGAAAAATGCTTAGATAATAATAAATGTATGGGAGTCTCATATAACACGGTGAAAAAGGCATGTTATCTCAAATCAAAAATGAAAGGTGGAGGAAATCCCGCTAAATATATGATATCATGGATATCGCCGTATAATACATAATTATTAGCGATGATATAAAGCCAAATAATTTATGTTTAACTAGTAATATGTTATATTATACGTCATTATTATTCATTACGAATGTTATACATGCTTCTATGGTGTGTTATCGGACGTGTGAATATTTAACATTATTTTTAACAGCAAGTTCTATATTACATCATGGGAAGTATTATGATTCATATCCAGGAAAGGAACTTGTGTTAAATACCGATAGAACAATTGTAGCAAGTATATATCTCATGGGTTTACATAGATTATATGCTATTTATAATTTGATCGGTATAAATTATATTTATAATATGAGTCTATTATCACTTCTATTTACGTCAGTTACTGGTGGGGCAAGTATATTCTTTGAAGATACATTAACACGGTGGAATATTCGGTGGCAAAATGTCCACGCAATATTTCATGTATCAGCTTGTATAAGTATACATTTAGTTTTAGCTAATTACAGATTAGCTTACCCAGAAAAATGCTATCAAATATGTCCGGCAATAGCTATGTATTAGCTGCTTTTAGCTGCTCATAGATGATATAGATATAAGAATATATTAGTTTATTTTTGTAGCACAATGGCTTTACAAGTGCAAAACGTAAATGCATTAAATAAATTAATAAATATGTATATGTTTGGTGCGTTTACTCATGGTTTCACGCGAACTATGTATTATACCCGTAATACCTGTATAACAGAACATGATCATAAATATAAATTACATACCAGACAAACATTGGTAACCGAAATGTTACAATATTCTACATTAAATGGAGTTTTGAATATCTTTGTGTCACCATTTACTGTAATAGATGATATTTCAACATTTGAGGCATATGTGCGAGGTATAAAGAAATACTCTAAACCACTGTTATTTCCTGGTATAAGTTATGATAGCGAGTGAGTGAACGAGTAAGTGAACGAATAAGTAAATGAAAATATTTTATTTTACATCAATATTCAAAAAAATTGAAATTTCATTTTTATTTTTATTCTAATTTAGACACTAACACCAACACCAAAACCAATCATGGCTGTTTCACTGCATATTGCGATGGCAGAAGTTATTCATGCATTTGATCGGACCTTTTCAGAGTTTAAGGCTTCTGGTTATAAGATTCCCGAGAATACTGATAAACTCCGTAATGGTATAGAGTGGTATAATTCAAATATTATGCTTGTGTCACTAGCCCATACTTGCCCAATGAATTATATATATGATATTACCCCGGAAATGTATATGTGGGCATATTCGAGTGGTCTGGTTGCCACGGCTCATATGCAAATGAGGATGATGTCCACTCAGTAAATTGTGTCTTGTGTGAGTGGAGTGAGGGGGAGTAAGTGGTGAGTAGTGAGTGACTGGTAAGTGACTGGTAAGTGAATAGGGTGTATGTTTGTTGTGTGTATCAAAATAAAATTAAAAACCAAAAACCAAAGTGTTAGTGTTGGTTCCAAAACGGCTGTTTTGGTTTTCAGTTTATATTTTTGATCAGCATTAATAATAATATGAATATTTATTAGATTAGAATGTCTTATTTATTTAAAAACGGGACATTAGTTAAAAAATCATTTAATGGTCATTCTTCACACTCTAAGAAATTTAATGCTGACCACTTACATTTAGAAACTGCGGGGAATCTTATATATTCTGCTTTACAAGATCCTAAATGTGCAGAAGTTCGCGGTGTTATGGAACATTATTTAAATGACCATAAAAGAAATATACATATCCAAGAAATATACGATGATTTCCATAAGAGTGTTTTACATCAATTAAAATACCCTAAAGAACGCAGAAGTTTATTACACGGTGGTGCAGAAGGTGGAAGTTCCCTTAAAGCGTGTATGTTAGCCGGTTTTATGATTTTATTTATATCCCTTACCATGTTCTTAATGAATGTTCATGCCGAAACAACTCATTATAAGATGCACTGTGCCGACATTATGGAATTATTAAATACAAACACTCGTTCAAGCCGTGTAGAAACATTCTTTGACCATATACATAAGCTAAATAATATGATATTTAACAGACATCAATTAGAACACTGCAAGAAATTACGCGATAAACAAGGTGCATACATGTTTGAATTTGTCGAGTCTATTCACTCTACTACCAAGGACTTCACTACAATATTAAAAACTGTAGGAAGTGTTGTAGTATTCTTAATTACAATATTATCTAGTGGTGTTAAAGGTCTTGTTTGCTTAGCAGCGAAATTCGTAAATGACTCTGAAATATGTGGTGTAGAATGTGATAAATTAAACATTAAATTACCGAGTCCCGCCGCTGCTGCTGCCGCGAAATCTAAATCCAAGTCAAAATCTAAATCACCCGTCGCCGCCGAAGCAGCCGCCATGGGTTCTGAAGAACAACAAGAAGAATAGATAATAAGATAAGCAATAAGATAATAAGCAATAAGCCAATAAGTATTTAAGAAAACATTACTTTATTTTTGTAATATTTTTATTATGAAAATTCAAGATTTATATGACAGTAATTGTTTTATTATAAATCTCGATAGATGTCCAGAAAGATATCAATTCGCTAAAGAGAATATTGCGGCGGCTGGTTTCAATCCAGATAAGACACATCGTTTTAATGCTATTGATGCCAAAAAAGATGATTTAAAGGCGGCTTGGGCGAAACATGGAAGTCCCGCTTTTGATAAAGGTGATACTGAATTTACTGTATATACTGGAAAGCAAGGATGTATGCTTAGTCATCTTGATTTATGGAAATTTATGATAAATAATAATATAAAAGTAGCTACAGTTTTTGAAGATGATGTATGTTTTCACAAAGACTGGAAGAGTCTTGCTCCAGCATATCTTGACATAACTCCAAGCGATTTTGAATTACTCTATTTAGGTGGTCAAATTGATTATATGATAGATGGTCATGTTATCATGACACCTACATTTTGTACTCATGCTTATGTAATTACTTTAGAAGGTGCTAAAAAACTCTATAAGTTATTAACCGAATGTCCACGCGGTGTAGCTACTATTGATTGTATGTTACTTGAACTTATGAAACAAGTTGTATTTGGTGGTGTAGAACCACCACATTTCATTTGGTACACATGGAATGCTATTATGTTTCCTGACCCATTTGCATTAGCAGACCCTGACTGGGCTAAACGCAATACTGGATTAGTCTTCCAAGACCCAAAATTCGTCAGTGACGTACGCATTTGGAAATAGTATGGGAGTACACGACCGAATCCCAAAAAGCCTGATAATTTGGCTTTTGGGTGTTATGCGTTTGGTTGCTGTTTTTGTGCTTTTCTTTTTACTCCTCATGGGCAGAATCCTCGAGAGAGACCTCGCGAGTCTTCTTCTTCCGGCTCGAACGCTCCTTCTTTTGCTTGGACTGCTCCTGCGGCTCTGGCTCCTGCGGCTCAGGCGTAACCGGCACCGGCACAGGCTTCACGTAACCAGTCTTATACTCCATCTTCTCGTCGGCAGACATCGCCTTCCATAGAGCAGAAGCAGCCTTAATCATGTCCTTGGGAACCAGCTTCGTGTTAGGATTGTTTTCCTTGAACGTAGCGTAGTAGTGCTTGATGTAGTTGTTGTAAGGAGTGGGCTCACGCTTCGGCTTGTCAGTTGTAGTGTTGTCTGCAGTGGTAATCTTGGTGGAGGACTTCCGCTGCTTCTGCATATCCGGACGGGTCATTTCTGACTGTAGAGAGGTTGTGTGCTGTAAGTGTACTGTAGGTTTTGCTTTCAAATTTAAATAGCAAATCAAATTTTTGATTGATTCACTCATTTTTTTCACAAATTTGAATTTAAGGACATAGTAATATAACAATACGTTGTAATGGTGTGTATAAATAAAGAATGCCAAAAATATATTGGAAAAATCGTCTTGAAACATTAGCAGATACTATTGAATTACAAATTGCTTTGGAGAGTCGTAAAGAGATTGATGTAGTACATTTATTCTACGATGGAAATTTATAACCACAAAAACCGGCACCAGTTTTTGGGTCTTTTTCTTTTTTTTGTATTTTATTGGTTGGTAGTATCTTGTGTTGTTTACTCATTGTCCGAAGACTTGTCGCTTTTCTTACTCTTCCGAGAGCTTTTCTCCTTCTTTACTGGCTCAGTAGCAGCCGGAGTAGCCTCATCACCATCGCTGTCAGCAATCTTCGCCACAACCTCCACCAGGCTGTCCTTCTTGCTCTTGCGGTCCTTCTTTGGCTTAGAGTCTTGCTTCTCCGCACTATCCGTGTTATCAGACTGCGTCTTGTCCTTGCTCTTTGAAGACTTCTTTGGCTTATCGTCAGCCGCCGTCTTGTCGGGCTCAGTGTCGCTCTTGTCAGCCTTGTCCTCCTTCACCGGCATGTTCTCGCGGATGAAGGTAGCCTTGTCATCCTCGCTCAGAGCCTTCCAAGCAGAGGCAGCAGCCGAAATCATCTCCTTCGGAGCGAGTTTCTCGTTATCCTCAGATGCCTTGTAATCCTCGTAGAACTTCTTCACGAAGAAGTTGTACGCAGTAGGAGAGCGAGGCTTACGAGGAGCCTTTGCCTCTCCGTTCTTCTTTAGCTTCTTATCAATCGCAGCAGAATCAGTCTCCGCCTTAGAAGCCTTGGTGCGAGGCATGGTGGTGGTAAGCTGGTATTTGTTATTATACTGTTCTGTATAACTATTTGATTGAAAAAAATAAATGCAAATCAAATTTTTTTCAAATCCACTAAAAAAAAACACAAATTCGAAAAAAATTCATTGATTTTATAATTATTCTTACCATTTTGGTAAGAATAATAAAAATAGCAACAACCATCACACGCTCTCCCATTCATCTCAATCACTATCCCATATATATTCATCATCGTATGGGTTTTCCCAATTCAAATAATACGCATAATTATATAACGCATAATATAAACCATCTTCTAGAGCCTCTTCATTTTCATAAAATGGTTCAAATTCATATTGAAATATTTTTGGTTCAACTTTTCCAGCATATCTATGTACTGCACAAGTATTACAGGGGAAATTTACATGGGCGCACAATAAACAATAGTATTCTTCAACACCTGCGTCAAAATCTGCATGACCTATCTGATATGCTCCTACTTCATTTTGCAATAATCTTTTGAGTCGTTGTGACTTGCCATCTTTCCAAGAAATCCGCGGTTTCTTCTCTGCGATTGTAGCTACAACCCCATCATATACTTCCCGCCAAACTCTTTCTTGCAACTCAATTGGTAACTTCGCCGCTACTTCTCGTTTTAATTCATCTTTCATTTTTTTATTTACATATACACACGGTGGTTGTGATTGTGAACTAGGATGTATAATTTCATTCTGATAGCGACCTTGACCTCTATATTGATTCTTAAATATTATTTTACATTTTCTCTTTTTGGTATTGGTATTGTTATTATTGGTATTATTGGTGTTATTATTATGATGATAATCCATATTTTATAATAAAATTAGATATTGTTTATATAATGTATATTCTGTATATTCTGTATAGTAATATAAAAATAAATGTTTATATAGTCTTATTGCACCATTGTGCAACAGCTTCATCATAAGTCATTTCAGGTTTATTCAGTTTTCTATTGACCTCATTATGGAGTTCTACTGACCAACGAAATAATACCATGGGTTCATTTTTGTCTAAACCATCTAATTTTTCTAAATATTGTTCATATATTGGCACACATCCTTGGCAATATATTACATTTTTAATATTTTTTAATAGATTGATTACCATATTTGTATAATGATCTGGATTCATACAATCTATTATAGTAATAGTATGAATATAACCCCACAAATATGTACCCCATGTATATTTATTGCGTAAATCGTACATTACTATTATTTATTTATATTTTTAAGACTTAAATCTTAACATTAGAATACCACTTCCACCCCAACCACCTGATGTAGAACAACCACCACCACCACCGCCGCCACCACCTGTACTATACAAACCATTCCCTCCTGGACCTCCACATGTACCCGCACCTGCACCACCACCACCTAAACCTCCTGATACAACAGATTGATGTCCACCACCACCTCCTCCTGCAAAATACATATTACCAGAACCATCATTTTGACCATATGATGTACCTGTTCCAAACATTGTAGCAAAGTTATAGACTGTACTGTTTATAGTTACTTGATATAAACCGACACCTCCAGGTCCAGCACCTCCACCTGTTGTATTACCTGGAGCATTTCCTCCTGGTATTCCTGCTCCACCTGCTCCACCACCACCTCCTCCTCCCCATGAACCAGATGTACCATTTGTTCCACCTGCATTACCATAACCATAAGGAGCACCTGTACCAGCAGATGTTTGCGTAGAAGAACCTCCAGGTTGAGATGATCCATTATAACTGTTAGAACCAGCTCCACCACCAGAACCTCCTGCACCTGGATATGCACCAGCACCAACAGATCTAGCATAATTATATCCTGCTCCTCCATATCCACCACCTTTAGCTACAAATGAAACTGGACCACTTAAAGTAGTATCATATCCAACATTACCTATATTATTACCTCCATTCGGTGTTACTGATCCACCAATTGTTACTGTATACGTACCAGCTGCTAAAGTAATTCCAGGAACTAATACAAGACCACCTGCACCGCCACCACCAGCATCAGTAGAACCACCACTTCCGCCACCACCAACTAAAAATACATCAACTGTTAAACTTGCCCCTATAGTAAAAGTAAATACAGCGTTTGTTGCTGAACTTGGGTAATTACTTGAATTACATTGAAATATATTAGTATAATAATTAGTGCCGCCAATATTAACTTGACCATTTTGTGTAATAGTACCACTACCGGAAACATTAGTAACAGATAGTTGACCTTGTTTAGATGTAGTAAATGTATTCGATAACAATAAGTCAGCATAACCAGATAAACTCATTTTAAGTACCACTGTGTATACTGTCGCGGTTAATAAACCAGTTATACTAGCACTAGTAGATGAACCAGATAAACCAGGTATTGATACACCGGTTGTACTATTATTAGGTAAAGTGAGTACTTGTGCAGATGGCGTAGGTGTAGGTAATGACCATGATACTGTTACACTTGAAGAACCAATTAATGAAAAACTTATAACTGAAGTTGATGTAAACGATAACATTGTAGCATTAAAATAAATAATAGCAAAACCATCTGAATAATTATATCCTGATGTACCATATTTAGTAAGTAATGTCGCTGTATATGAACCAGCACTATTTGTTGAGTCATATGAACCACCACCATAACCCGGGTCATTAAAACCATTTGCAGAACCATTACCGCCTGAATATCCGCCACCACCACTACCTCCTTCACCATTTGGATCACATGGACTACCACAACCAAAGCCACCTGTTTGAGAATTAATGGTACCTGAATATACCGAACCATTTATAAAGGATGTTGTTGTTTCTTGTACACCAACTGTAAAATTACCAGTAAATCCAGCACCACCATTACCAGTAAATCCTCCACCATTACCACCACTACCTGCATTTCCTAGAGAACCTGTACTTGTACTATTTGTTTGTAGTATAGCATTTGCACCAGTTACTGGACCATTTCCACGTCCACCCGTTCCACCACCTCCACCACCAGCAACTAATAATGGTGTTGCATTAATTAATGTAGATGTAGTTGTTGCAATAAATGTACCACCACCGCCACCACCAGCAACTCTATCTGCACCGCCTGTTAGACCTTTTTGACCAACTAATACTATAATTTGCTGTCCAGCAGTTAATGTCATAGTATTACTTACAATAACGCCGCCACCAGCATAACCATTGCCATTTGAATAATAAGCACTACCACCCGCTGCACCTGCAGCAATGAGTGTATATGTTCCTGTTATAGGAACAGTCCAATATTGATAACCACTTGTTACAGTTAATGTACCTGCACTTGGCTGGGTGCTATAACTATTTGAAGTCGGACCAGTTTGACCTGTTGCTCCTAAATTAGTAAAAGTAAATGTGAATAAATAATTTGGTGTGTAAAAGTTCACGCTTAAGAATAAATCGGCATAGTTCAAACTTGGTTTACTTATTTGTAAAACTGCAACATAAGATGTATTATAAGCTAAGCCAGTAAGTGTAGCCGACGCACTACTGCCAGTAAGTGTCGGTATAGTTACACCAGTAGTACTATTATTTGGTAGAGTTATGACTTGTGTATCTGGTGTAGGTGTTGGTACAGTCCATGTTAAAGTCACAGAACTTACAGTTGGTGTACCTGCCGTTAAAGTTGTCGATGAAGTAAATGTTGAACCACTATTTGATATAATTACAAAGCCATCTGAATAATTATAACCACTTGCACCGTATTTAGTTATAAGTGTCGCCGCATAACTTCCAGCAGAATTCGCCGAATCATAAGAACCACCACCTCCTGCATTAGTTTTGAATGAACTAGAAATACCACCACCTCCAGAATATCCACCACCACCAATTGTAGCACCACCAAAACCACCAATACCACCAGAAGAATTTGTACCAGTTCCTATATCACCTACACCGCCATTTAAGAATGAATAACCACTCGTATAAGGTGTTAAATGTGACCCATCTACATTAGTTACAGCATTTGCATAAAACCCAGAACCACCACTAGCAAAAGCACCATTATCTGATGTAGATGGACCACAACTTCCATTAACACCACCACTATTACCATAACCAGAATTACCTGTTGTAGTAGTAACTGCTATATCATTCGCTCCTGATGCATTAAATAATCTCCAATTACCACCACCACCACCCGCAACGGCTATAGGAGTCGCCGTAGGATAACCATATAAACGAAATTCTGCTATTGAACAAACAGTATTTGAACTTCCAGGAGAAGTTGCTAATACTAAAATTGCATAATAGATATATGCAGGAGTAGATGATGTTACTGTTATATTTATCGTTTGAACTTGTGAAGACCCAGTAAATGGTGACGATGTTAATTGAGTAGATAAAGCTGTCCATGTGGTACCATTAGTTGAACCAGCAACTATCCATTGACTTGGAGATTGTGCCCAGGCACTATCATTTCTTGATGTAATAGTATAACTTGTTAAAACTATTGGATATGGTAATTGTATACTTAACCAGTCACCATAATATGGCTGTGATAAGTTAGTTATATTTAATGTAGATGCAGTACCTATATAACTACAAGGAGATGCTGAATTATATCCACCAGTACCAGCCCATATATTATTATTAGTACTTCCAATTACTTTATCGAATGCAGCATATGCATTATATCCTCCTGGATACACTGTTGAAGCGTTAACTACATACAATCCATTTCCATATGTTTGACCTGTAAGTATAGTGTAACAAGGTTGAGTACCAATTACACCTGATGCAAGAGAAGCAGAAGGAAATTCTTGTGGAGTGGTAGCTGTTGTATTTTGTAGGGCAACAAATGTACCACCGCCTCCACCAGTAGAGCCATTTAATTTACCTTTTTGTCCTACTAATATTTTAATAACACTTCCACCTACTAAAATGACATTTGTACTTATTATCACTCCTCTACCGGTGTATCCGGTTGCACCTGTCCATTCTGCGGATGCTGCACCTGCAGCAATTATATTATAAGTACTTGTATATGGAACCGTCCAATATTGTATACCACCACTTAATGTTAAACCACCATTTGGTAATGTACCATATGTAATACTTGTTGGACCTATGGCACCAGTTGCTCCCATTGTGGTAAAAGTATAGACGAATAATGAAGGCACAGTTACACTTGTTTCTGATGGATTACCAGATATACTATTAGCTGATGCACCACTTAATGGCAATCCAGGGTAATTATATGAATTGTATGGTGTTATTGTAAATGTATAAGTTTGATTCGGTAATACTCCACTCGATAATGCATATGATGACGAAGGAGTGCTTATAATACCAGTAGAACCCGTTGCAGAACCAGTCCATGTAAGAATAATATAACTTGCTCCAACAAATGCACCCCATGCAACTGTAATTGTGTAAAGACCTAAGTTTGTAATAGCAAATGCTGCTGGTGCTACCATTGGATTCGTAGTTACAATTGTAACACTTGTTTGTGTTGGTGCGGTGAGTGTTCCATTCGCTTGTGCACCAGTTAACGGGAATCCAGCAACACCTGATGCACTATATGGTGTTATAGTAAATTTAAATGTAAGATTTGAATATATACCGGCAGTAGCTACATATGAAGAATTTGGTGTACTTAATTGTGGCGATACGTAAGTATTAACACCATTCGTCCATGATATTATAACATATGCCGTAGTAGAATTAAAGGCACCCCAATTAATTGTAAGTGAATTCATACCAATATATGTAATAGGTATTGCCGCCGCACCAACTGAAACAGCAGTTAAATCGAATATAATATAACCAGGTGAATTATAACTATTATAGTTTACACTTTGATATGTTATTGGAGACACATATGTACTATTATAATATGTCCCGCCACCTCCACCTGGACCACCGTTACCTACTGTAGTACCTCCTCCACCGCCATTATAACCACCGCCACCTCCACCTGATGATGCACTACCACCACCTCCACCACCAAAACCTCCATTATTACCTCCTATACCAATACCACCTACTGGACTTGCATTAAATGTTGCACCTGGAAAGACACCTGCACCTGTATATGTGCCATCATTTCCTTGACTTCCTGATGAATTAATTCCAGCACCACCTCCTCCAGAAGAACCAGTACCACCTGCACCTCCAGTTCCTGCCGTACCACCACCGATGCCACTACTTCCGCCACTGCCTCCTGCAACACCAGCCGTTGTTAAAGAAGCATCATAGCCACTAGTAGTTGTAGAAGGACCACCACCACCTCCACTGACCATGATAGTTGTATATTGAACTGCCCCATATATACGCCATTCACCAATTATACAATAATCTGCACCTGTATTTTGTATTCTTTGCACAATAATTCTATAATAATTATATAAACTTTGATTTGATGAAGTATAATAGGTATTTGTCTGTCCACTTGTTGTAAATAATTGTGCTGTTTCTGTATCAATCAGTGACCATGTAGTTCCATCTGTTGAACCAGCAATTATCCAAGTATATGGCATTTGTGAATAACCATTACTATATGTTGATGCACCTTGTAAACTATAATAATTTAAAATAAATGCTGATGGCGTTTGTATTTGTAACCATTCACCGGAATAAGCCGTACCAGATACAGTTGTAGTTACAGACCCACTGTATGAAGTTTGACTATAATATGTCGTACTTGTTGCCCATGCAGAAGTACCATCTGCCGAAATTGTATAATCAAAAGCCATATATGGTGGCCAACCACCATTCAGTGATGATGTATTTGTGAGATATGTACCATTACCATATGATTTTCCAGATAATGTAGTATAATAATTTGTTATTGCTAGAGAAGATACACTAGCAGCTAATGAGGATGGAGGATATTCTACAGGGGTTGCAGTAGTATATTGTGGATAACCGTATAAACGCCATTCTCCTATTAAACAATAATCTACCGCTACATTTTGAATGGTTAATGGTATTATTCTGTAATAACTAAATGCCGCTTGATATGACGGAGTAAAAGTAATGGACTGTGCTGTAGTATAATATATTTGAGCAAATCTATAATCTATAAATACCCATGATAATCCATCAAGTGAACCAGCTAGAACCCATGAATATGGCATCTGAGAATATCCATTACCGTAACCTACACCACTTCCTGACTGTATAATATATGATGTTAATACAATTGCAGTTGGTAATTGTATTTGCAACCATTCACCTAAATAAGTTACACCAGACACAACAGTACTTGATGAACCATTATACATTGTTTGTGTATAATATTGAGCTGCAGTTATCCAAGCAGAGTTTCCATCTGTTGTTGTAGTTTTATCAAAGGCTAGATAGGGTAACCAACCACCTAATGGTATTGATGCACTTGTATAATAAATACCATTTCCGTATGCTTGACCACTTACAGTACTTACATACATAGTGGATGTTGTTACATTATTTTGTAGAGTTGCCGGAGGATATTCTACTGGTGTAGCATTACTTGTAGCCATTCCTATATAAGATGCACCACCACCACCGGTTCCTGTACCAGTCTGACCGACAACTAAAGAAAGTGTTTGACCCGCTATAAGACTCATATAACCACTTTGTACAGCACCTCTTCCACCATATAAAGTATTATTATAAACACCACCACTTGCACCAGCACATGTTACATAATATGTTCCTCCGGTTGGTACTGTCCATAATTGAATACCTGGTACAAGAATATTTACATTACTTGATAGAGTAGTATTTTTATAATAACTGGTTAATACATTTGAAAGTGCTGGTCCAGTAGAACCTGACCCTGTAGCTACATTTGCACTACCAAAACCGACAACATACCCTAAATTACTTGTAGATATAGGAGTTGTCACCGAAGTAGAAGATATACTTGTAGACGTTATAAAATTTGTAATAGTGGAAATTGCGGTTCCTACATTTGTATTTGCTGAAACACCTGTAAGTGGTGTTCCTGCTATTCCGGCTGCATCTAAAGCACCAGTTAGACCACTGCTGTAATATGGTGTAATTGTAAAAGTGTATGTGGTATTTGGTGTTAATCCATTTATATAATATGAACCACCAGATGTAGCTATCTTGCCAGAAATATTTGACCCGTTACTTAAAGGAGGCGTCCAGGAAACAACTACATATGTCGTAAAATTATTAAATGCTCCCCAATTTACTTGTAAAGATGTAGCAGATAATGCTGTTATAGGAACAGTCGCCGCGGCGACTGTAGGGGTAAATGGTTGAAGCGTGGTAGAATATAAATATCCGGCATCAACATCATTTATTTTATTATTTAACAGTATAAGTTCTTTCATATATCCTTTGAGTGAGAAAGTACTGAGTAAATTATTCGTCGGAACACCTACACTGATGAAAGGTTCGACATAATATGAAAGATTCACTTTATTTAAATCTCTATCTCGCACAGATATTATATAATTCCATTGATTATCATAATATACACCACCATTACCAGCTCCACTTATAGCCGTACCACGACCATCCGCTTGTAATGTTCCGCCAATGTATCCCTTGGAATTATTTATGTAAAAGTAGCTATTATATGGAGCTAAGAAATCACCACAATAATTACTTGTATTGGTGAAAGCTAATCCATAAATATTACTATTAGCAAAGCGATATCCTATATTACTATTCGCTGCCGATGATATAATAGTTTGAAAACTATTCGCTACAGCATTTGAAGTTGTATATAAATTCGCCGCAATAGTATAACAATTTTGTATAGGCATGGTAAAGTTGAGACCAATACCAGGTGGTTGTGACGAAGGTATAGCGGGAAGCCCATATGGATTTCCTGCAAGATTATTTAAAACTGCATTATAATTGATAGCAACTTGTGCCGCAGTTAAAACAGTATTATACATACGTGCCATTCCATATAAACCTGGTAAACCTCTTGATGAACCACCTGCACTATAATCACCAATACCAATATTAGTTGCAGTACTGCCGGGAAGAGCTGCACTATTTGAAGTTGTAGTCATTACAACACCATTTACATATATTGTATATATAGCCGGTGACCCTGTCGTTATAGTAACAATAATATGTACCCAAGTATTTGCTACATAAGCATACGGTGTAGAGAAAGTTACATTTGTAGCATTATTCATAAATATATATATAGAACCAGCAGCAGTACCTGAATTAAGTGCTGTTGTTCCGAGGTTTTGAACTAATATAGATAATCCACCAAAGAATATTGCCGATGTTGAACCATTCGGTGCTACAAGACTGGATGGATTTACTAAATATTCAAACGTGATACCTGCTGTTGAAAAATTATACGTAACTGATTTTACAGCATATGTATTCGCCGCAAAAGTCATGGCTTTAGCCCCTGATGATATATATGTGCCACCATTTGTAATTGTAAGATTATTACCATTACCAGATAAGTCAGTTAATGTTGTTCCAGTCCCAGGGTAACTCGCCGGATTCGAAAAATCCCAATAGCCTATGAGTCCAGTTGGAAAATATGAACCATATGTTACTGTTCCACTATTCGGGAATGGAGTAGTTGCCAATGTAAAAGTGGCAGCAGTGTATCGAGCAACAGTATTTGTAATACGAACTTCATCAAGATATCCTGTATAATAACCATCACCTACACCAGAGTGTGCAGACCAACCAATATTAATACAATTTGTAGCTAAATCAAGATTTGTACTGTTAAAATAATTTGTAGTTGTATTACCAATTCCATTTACATATATTGTCATGTTGTTACCATTTCTAACAAATGCATAATGAGTCCATGTATTTAATGCAATAGTAGTAGATGGTAATGCCCAAGTATTACCGCTATTAATTGCATAACAGACAAAACCAAGATATCCGCCACCATTATTACCAATAACCCACCAACCTGAGCTTACACCAGTCCAGTTTGTAAATAATCTCAACTGAGTAGGTTGTGTAGTTGTTGGGTATAACCAAAATTCAATAGTGAAATTATTTGTTCCGAATGTGAATGTAGAATTTGTAGGAGTATTAAGATAATTCGCACCACTAAAATTGAAACTGTATGTTCCAAATTCAGCAGTTGCACTATAACCAACACTTCCGGTATTTGTTAACGTATAATTATAACTACTCGAATCTGTTAAACTATAATCAGCATGTAATAATAAAGATACATTTGTAAAATATGGGTCCGTTGAAGTTGTAGTTGGGAGATTATTGGCAAATGACGCAGTTGGTACAGTAAAACTATTACCAGTATACCGAGCAATACCTGTAGTAATTCTAAATTCGTCTATTAAACCTGGATAAAATCCTGTATAACCATCACTGCCAAGAGATATAGGATAACTTCCGCCACCATCAATATTCGTAGAAATACCAGTTGCCTGTTTATCTAAAACTCCATTAATATATTGAGTAAAAGTTGTACCATTACGAACTAATGCATAATGATACCAAGTATTTATACTAATAGTAGTTGTTCCTGTTAGTAATGGTGCACCACTATTATAATTATTTATATAATATAATATATTTGTTCCACCATTATCACTTCCAATAACCCAATTATTCCCCGCCCATCCTGAATTCGGTAAATTACCAATCATTCTTTGTCCACTTGCGACACCAGTTCGGTAAAACCAGAATTCAATAGTGAAATTAGCTGTGCCAAAAGAATAGAGTGTAGACGAAGGAGTGGTAAGTCTTTGAATAAGTCCGTTAAAAGAAAAACATCCTGTTCCAAATTGAACATTGCTAGTATTAAATCCGACATTACCAATATTAGTTAATGTTGTATTATAACTACTTGAATCAGTTAAATTACCATCACCATGAAGAAGTAAAGTTACATTTCCGTAATTTGGGTCTGATGTAATTGCTGGTGTTGAAACTGTAACTCCCGGAAAATACACACCATTAAGAGATAAAAATGGTTGTGATGTACCGGATATTTGTGTTAGATTATTTGCATTACCGGATTGGTCATACCATACAGTAACTTTAGCTACTGTTCCAGTTGACCATGCTACAAAACTGCTTGAAACACCATTAAAATTAGTGTTTATTAAATTACCTTTCTGATCAGCATAGAAATCTAAAATATTTGAATCAGACATGCGAATAGCTTGAATGACTGGACCTTGATAATACGGGTTCCTAAGGTTCATGGAATATACCCCCAAAGTATTATAATTAGGAAAAAAGGTCCCGGTTGTTGCCGTCGAGACCGACATCTAAAATCTATATATAATTATTTTTGCAATACTTGTAATTTTTAATTTTAATTTTAATTTTATAATTTATATTATAATTTATTCTAAATAATTAAATAATTAAATAATTAAATAATTAAAAATAATTACAAATATAGAAATGAGTACCTCATCAAAACCTAAATCATCATCATCAAACTCATCAACAAAATTATTAACATCAACACGAATAAATAAAATGACTGATGATGATATCAAAGTAATAATTGATAATTATGATACATTAAGTAAAACTGCAACCGGTAAATTAAAAAATATTGTTCAATCAATTTATTATTATTTAATGTGGTGTGATTATATATTATCAGAAGAAGGATTAATCGAGCAAAGTTTTAAGTTTATAAGTGATATATTTCCATTTAGTAAACAGATATCTCATACACCAATACCAAGTGAATCAGAAATAGTGATATTATTTAATCAATTTATGAAAGCAGAAAAGGCAGAAAGAGATGGGTCAAAAAACTATGATAAACAATCTGATTTGTATTATGCAATTCATAAATTAGATGAGAGTGATAAATATCATGCCTTAGAAGATGGTTTTGAACTAATAAAAAATCCAAATAAAACTGAAAAGAAAATAAATGAATTAGCGGTTGAATATCATAAAATGCGTAAAGCACAAAAAAAATTATTTGAAAAGAGAATGGAATTTCAAAATAAATTTGAAGGAGAAGTATTAAAAACATTCAATGATGAAACTAAAAGACATGAATTACCAGTATTTTCTAAAAAAACTAATAAAAAAACTAAAAGTAAGTAAAAGAACTAAAAGTAAATAAATTATTGCCCTTCGATAAGTACTCTATCACTTGTACATACTGCATGACTTGATATAACTCCCCAATACATTTGAGTTCCTAGAGAATTATTGTTCAGTCCCATACATAATCTATCATAACCTGTTGATATACCTTGCCATCCACTGTGGTTTACAAAACTACCTAATAATGAACCATTTGTATATCCATATTGTGTATATTGAGTAGCAGTTGAACCTCCTGTGAATGATATATTATTATTTACAGTCGGTGCACCAAAAGAAGTTGGAAAACAATTAAATGTTAAGATTAATGGTGATGAAAATGCCGATGCTTGATTTATACTAAAATCATTATTCCACCAGTAATTGTATATATTATTATTTGCTGTACTTGTTATTGCATTACCTTGACTAGTATTACCATAATTTCCACCTGCTAATATTCCTTGATTTGTTGTAGATATAGTACCCACCTTAAAAGAAAATGTATAACTACTATTTACCGGCACAGTACCTATTGGTAAAGTAAAATATGTATTTGCTGCGTTTAAACCGGCAGTACAATCTACTGAAAATGGTGTAGTTGCTACATTTATATAAGGATAATATGTAATTATGCTGCCGTATGCGGTGGCATTATATGCGATTCCACCATTTACATATTGACTTTGGTCATACCATATATAAACATAAGCATAACTGCCGTTTCCATAGGTAGATACCCAATTTTGTATAGTTATTCCTTCACCATATGGTAAAGTAGTTAAAGATGTTCCAGTTTGATTTCCATAAAATACTTGTGAAACTTGACCGGTTGAGTTTTTAACTTGTACAACTGGAAAAGCTGCACTAGATACAAACAGAGCTTTCAATGAGAATACACCTCTTAGTGAAGTTTTTGTAGCAGCTGTTAAGTTGTCTAAATAATAAGGTTTGTAACTGGTTGGATTCGTTGGTAAACTTAATTTTTCTGAATTGTAAATATATTGTATTTCTGATACTGTTAATGCTCTTCCATATATACGTATCTTATCAAGATAACCATTCATACCTGTAATAGTTCCACCGTATCCACCAATAGTCACACCAGATACAGCAGATGCCCCACTCCATGACATCCCTAAACTGGTTACTTGTGATATAGCTGTACCATTACGATATAATATCATTGTATATTGTGCATATCCAGATGAAGCAGATGCACCATTTTCGTAAACAAGTACATAATGGACCCATTGACCTGGGACAATTACTTGCGGGTCATATACGTTTGTTATCATAGATGTACCTGAACTATGACCAGCGGCTATGTTTCCATTATTGTTTATCATCATGTAATGTACACCGGATGCAGAAGTACTCGTTGAACTGAGTAGATGGAATGGACTAGTAGCGGCTGCAGAAAGATTAATCCAAAACATCTTCGTATATGAATTTGGTGATGTAGCTGCAATATTATAACTCGTAATATTCAAATATTGTGTAGTTGAATTAAAAGCCATAACATAACCACGTATCGGGTCATTATACATAGATGGTGACGTAGGTATTGAAGTTGTTGTACCAGAAATAGATGAAGTTCCTATAGTTGGAAAAATAGTTGTAGGTGGAGTGAAATTAGCAGTGTATCGACATACACCTATTGTAATGCGTACATCAGCAATATAACCATTCATACTAAAACATCCTGTACTTGAGTATTCGCCAATATTTATAAAATTAGAAGCTAAACTATCAAATGATGCAGTTGATGTATTTTGATAACGAGTATATGCAGAACTGCCATTTACATACATATTAAAGTAATTATTATAACGTGTACAGGCTAAATGATACCATTTTCCTGTACCAATATCCGTATTTTGCACTTGTCCAGCTGGAGTTCCAAAACACCAATATGGACCTGTCCAATAATAAAGGTTCCATGTTGCATTAGCTCCGGATGCATTAGCATTAGATAATATACCATAATTTGTTGTTCCACCATAAGGAATACTTGCAAAGTACCAGCATTCTATTGTGAAATCTTTTGTACCAAAGGTATAATTTGGTGACTGTGGAGTGAGTAAAAAGTTTGAATATACTGAACTACTTCCAACAGAACTGAAATATATTGTAGAGCTAAATGCAGGTCCATTCGGATTAGCTGGAGGATTAGTTGATATAACTGGTGCACCAGAACCATATGTTCCATAAGGTGTTATTGGTGCATTATATTGACTCGAGTCTGCGAATGTTTGAGAATTATTTCCACCGATACCATGTAAGAGTAATGTAACATAATTATAATATGGGTCTGTTGCAAATGCTGCACTACTACTTGTAAGGGTTGTACCAGATGACAAGATTTTACCAATATTATCAGTTATTGGAAGTACTGGTAAGTTTTGATTAAATTCAAATTCAAGACTGCCTGTAGCGGCGTTTCCTTTGAGATATGGGTCAATATTCCAACGTTTCTCCATGACACCAATAATCGCATTTATAGCATTATCACTCAATGCCGTGCGATACATAGCAAATTCACCCAGTTTCAATGCAGAAAAACTATCATTATTATTTGATCGTCCAATAAAACATCCAGTACGTATAGTCGAATTTGTATAATTTAGACAGGGATATGTTCTATTTGTTGGAGCAGTACCATATGTAAAAGTATCAATTAATTTTGTACCACTTCCAGTATTGTAAAAGAAATGTACGTATCCATTTGTAGTAACACGTATTCCATATATACGCCACGTTGAATCTAAATTTGCTTGTGATGAAGTAGATATAATTGCATATGTACCACTACCAGCATTTGTAAAAACACCATTTCCAACAGTAAGATATAAATTTTGACTAGCAGTATTTCTACAAATAATTATATTATCACTTACATTATCACTTGTAGTTGTATTTGAACTAAAATCAATTATTCTATCCCAAGACGTACCAGAGGATTGAACATTAGCTACAAAGAAAAAAGTATATCCTGTAAAATTAATTTGCATTGGCGGAAGCATAAAGTAATTACCTGGTCCAGCATCACTCGCGCCAGTTCCATTAAATTGTACATAATAACGGTAATTATTCACTGCCCCTGTTTGTTGCAGTGTTGGTAAATAGGCACCTGTTCCTGCTCCTCCTGTACCAACATAGGCTCCACGGGCATTGACAGGTGCACCTGCACCAACTCCTTCCGTACCCATATTATTCCATGTAGCTATGGAAGACCCAGGTACATATCCTTGTACTTGATTAAGTGAATCAGCATCGAAATAGAGAAACATGGGGAAATCTGCTACACTCTGGTAGAAACTGGAAAGTTTTATGGGTAACGGATTATAAAAAGTTGATGTATATGGTATCAGATTATTAGAATATTTAAAGTAATTGGCAATTTCTGCTGTAGTGAGTACACGATTATAAATAGAGAAAGTATAGACAATCGCAGATATATATGCCGATGGTATACCATTCAGATAATAACATCCAATAGAATTATAGGTATATTTCGGTATAACCGTTCCTACATTTGGAACAATGGTTAAAGAGTATGTCTGTGTGGCTACATTCGACGTAACATTATAGTTACTTGAAAATAAATATTGAGATGGAAGTATGCTTATCGGATTTGTGATTATTGTAGATATTGGCGTATTTTGTGCAATATTTGAATTTGTTATATTATTTTGGTATACAGTAGTATAATTTGATGCTGCAGTATTTGATGATTGTATAAGTAATTGATATGTATTACCAGTTGTAAAATTACCTAGAGAAACAGATTGTGTTACACCCAATTGATTTATATAATTAAGGTTAAATTGTGTAGTTGTACCACTTCGAGCAATATACATTCCATTTGATGCTAAATTACTTTGGAATAGGCAACAAAGTGTTTCGCCACTAGTTGGTGTAGCGGCAGTAGGGGTAAATGTAGTGGCAAATACTAAACCATTTACCAAATTAATATTGACTGGAGCTATTTGCATAAATTGACTCGTCCCATTAAATATTTTTGCATTATTAACAGGGTCAAACGTTGGTAAATTTGCCATATGAGTATTCTTACTATTACTATTTGCTCATGTTTTAGTTTTTAAGTATACATATAAAAATAAATATTAATATTAAATTTATTGTGCAGTGATTACAACAAAACCTTGTCCAGTATTATTTCCACCACTTTGACCATTAACAGTTGTTGTATATTGTGTTGCAGTATTTGATGCTCCATTAATATCATAACATGATCCACCACTACCATAAAGATAACCACCATAATACCCACCACCGCCACCACCTGCTGGAAAACCTCCAGTTGCAGAACCACCGCCACCAAAACCTCCAAAGCCACCTCCACCTCCACTTCCTCCTGTACCACCGTTAAGAAATGCAGTAGCTCCATATGAATTATTAGTATTAGTAGCGAAACCTGCACCAGAGTTGCTTTGTGAACCGACTGTTAATGATGCACCACCACCATATACACCATTTGAACCACCACCGCCACCTCCTGCGACTAAAAGTGCTATATATACACCACCACTGTATGTGGCTACATATGTACCACCACCGCCACCTCCATTACCTGAGAATTGTCCCATTGAACCACATAGTATATAAACTATTTGTCCTGAAGTAAGAGCAACTACATTAGATATTATTATACCACCTGCACCAACACCTCCTTGTGGACTACTCCCTGCTGCTGCACCAGCAGCTATAATTTTATAATTACGTGTTTGTGGAACAGTCCATACCCATATACCACCAGTAGAACCAGTTGTAGGTGTTCCACTAGAAAATTTACAACAATTTAAATAACTTGTATTTTGTGTCCATGAACCACCGCCTGATGCCGTATTACCATATGATTGCATTTGGGCTAATGTAGGACCAGTAGTAGTTGTATTTGCTCCTGCAGTAGTAAATATAAATGATGTAAATGTATATAATATAATTGAAGTTGTTGTAAATGAACCTGATGTCGTAGAACCACCGCCTTGTCCTTGTGCATTTAGTGATACAATAGTAAATGTATATGCTGTACCAGCGGCGAGACCGGCAAATGTATATCCTGATGCACTTGCAGTTTGTGTATTTGTAGCAGGTGATGATGTAATTTGATATGATGATGCACCAGAACCAGCAGTCCAAGATAAAACCATTTGACTTGTTGTAATACCTGATGCTTGAATATTCGATACTGCTCCTGCTAATACGGTTGTTGAATATGTACCAACATTATATGAAGTTCCAGCAGTAGTTGTACCTCCGGCACCACCCATTGTATATGGTGTTACAGTAAAAGTGTAAGTAGTACTACCTGATAAAGTAGGGCTATATGTCGTAGTTAATGTCGGATTGTAAGTAGTTCCAGCGAATATATTTCCAGATGAACCAGAACCACCACTATATGTCCATGATACTACAACGAAATCAAAATAACCACTAAAACTTATTGGTATTGTCGTAGGTGTTGCTGTACCAGCACTAGCACTTGTTATTACAGGAGGTGTCTTAAATGTAGTCGTCAAGTAATAATCCATATATCCTGGATTTGATATGACTAAAGTTACAAAATATGATACTCCTGCTGTTAAACCTACAATTGTTGTTGAAGTTGATGTATATGTTAATGTTGGAGGTGTTGGTGGAGTTACTAAAATTGAGGCGGCATTTATAATAAGTGTTTGAGTACCTGCACTTGATATTGTTGGTGTCGGTAAATTCCAATTTAATGTTACTGTATACGTAGTTAAATTAGTTGTTGCATTGAAAGATGGAGGTGTAGTATATGTAGATATTGCCGAGACTAGAGCTATAATTGCGAATCCTGGTCCACTATTATAACCGCCATTACAATAAGCTGTGTATTGTGTTGCAGCATATGCTCCTCCAGAATTTGCGGAATCATAACTTGCACCACCGCCACCCCATCCCGTTGAACCAGAACTAATACCACCACCACCAGAATATCCACCTCCGCCACCAATACTACCACCACCACCGAAACCACCTGAATAAGTTGCATTACCTGCACCTGTACCACCATTTAGGAAAGATTGTGCTTCTGTACCTCCTACTGTACCTCCATTAGAATTACCTGCAGTTCCAGAATTAAAACCAGCACCAGCATTCTGATCACCACTTTGATTGCTTGTACCACCATTTCCTCCTGAGCCACCAGTACCTCCACCGGTACCATTAGCTGCTGTTGTAGTTAAAACACCATCACTTGTTGCTGTAGATACTGCATTTGTTATACCAGGAAAATATGGACTTCCTCCGCCACCAGCAATCAATACAATAGAACTTGCTGTATTATTATATACATATGTACCACCACCGGCTGCACCAGTATATGCATATGTGGAGCCACCACCCAAAGTTCCTAAATTACCCATTTGACCTACAAGTATCTTAATGACTGTTCCCTGAGTCAAAGTGTATGTATTTGATACAACAACTCCACGACCAGCATTATATCCTGTCCAATTCATTGTACCTGCACCAGCAGCAACTATTATATACGTTCCAGTTTGAGGAACTGTCCAGTATTGAAATCCGCTCGTAACATTAAGTAATGCAGTATTTTGTGTCCATATACCTCCGCCAATTTCAGTAAGACCATATGCTTGTACTTTGGCAAGTGTTGGTCCAATATAACCATTTACTCCGGCAGAAGTAAATGTATATGATGTATAATTATATAATGCAGTTACATTCACTGTAGCAGGAATACCAGCTATACCCGCACTATTATACGGTGTTACCGTAATTGTATAAGCTGTACTTGAGGCAAGATTATTTAAAATATATGATGTACCTCCACCAGTAATTGTTGTTGGAATACCAGTTATTGCCGGTGAAGCAGATATTGTTATATATGAATATGCAGACCCATTACCACTTGCCGCCCAATATACTACAGTACTTGTAGTTGTTGTATAAGCTGAATATAAACCAGTTACATATGCAGCGGTAGTTATAGAAGCTGTATATGTTCCACTTACACTGCTTATACCTGAACTATTAAATGGTATAATTTCAATAACATAAAGAGTATTTGCTGTTAAACTACTTAACGTTGTAGAAGAACCTGATGTTAAACCAGTATATGTGCCAGTTTTACCATCAGTTCCATAATAATAAAGTGTAGCCGTTACAAATGCTGTACCGGTAAATGTTACTTGAATAGATGTTGCAGATGGAGTAGTAATTGTAACTTGTTGCGGATTAATAGAAATAATTTCATTCATTGGATATGCTAAATCTATAATTGGTCCCATAGGTAATTGTGATACTGTTGGTAAATTACTAATCAAACTGTTACTATAATATGTAGCTACATCATTTGCGGTAAAATTACGATTATATACGGCAAAATTGTAACAGTTGAATGCAGCACCGCTATTAATATAATTATTGCTATAAAGTACGGTTTGTGGAATTATTAATGGACTTACTGTACTGTTTCCATTGTTAATTAATGAATTATTTATATAAATATTTAAAGTGCCAAGAGAATATGTTAAAACAATACTATAAATTGTATTAGGAGAAGACGATGATGCAGGAACATTTAATGTAGAGACTGAAACTATACTTACTGAACCTGATGCACATATATTAAAACTTAAAGTATTGAATACTGGATATGTAATGCTAATATAATTAGCAAACGCAGTTGTATCGGCAATCATAAATAGGGTTGTGCCAGTTTGTATAGAACTTGATAGAGAAATTGTAGCTACAATTGAGAAACCATAATATGGTGTAAATGTTATTGTGGGTAATATTAAACTTGTAGTACTATTAAATATTATAGAATTTGTCACTTGAGTGTCGAAAATAGGTAAACCGCTACCTCCACTGCCAACACCAGACCCTGCAGTATAGCCAAGATTTACACCATAGACATTAGCTAAAATTATATATCCTGGAATTGGTCCTTGACTGGAATTTACATTACCACGATAACGTCCTACATATGTCTTTGCCAGACTCATTTGTGATAGTGGGACTTCTATGGGAGGTACACGCAGAAGTAGCACAGTTGTACCAGTAGCCGATAAACCAAGTGGTTGCGTAGGAACAATAAATGGTGCAGTATAAAGTGCCGCGCCATTTACTAGACGCACATTAGATATATACGCATTTACATAATAGTTAGTATAATATGTACCTAATGTAAATGGACTCGCAATTTGTGGTGTACCACTTATTGTTCCCGACCCTGCAATGACTCCATTAATAAATATAATAAAATTACCTGAACCAGAATAACTGAAAGCAATATGATACCATGTATTTAATGAAAGTGTCTGAGTTGTATTTATACTATTTCCTACACCATTAAAGTAATAAAATGATAAAGCACCGGTAGATATAGCTCCAAAAGACCAATAATCTGCTGAAGTTGATGGATTCATTGCACCTATAAGTGCAGGACTGTATACCGAACCTCCATTATTATAATTAACATTAGTAAATGATTGGTAATTGACCCACATTTCGCAGGTAACACCAGTTGACCACCAACTAAATAGTAAACTTGCTGCACTTGAACTTAAGTAATTACTTATTGAAGTACTACTATTTGGTAAATATATAACACCATCTCCTGCTGGTGGTGGAGAACCATTTGTGATTGTATTATACGTTCCCACAATACCTCCATACAATACTTGTGTGGACGCAGTGCTTACAGTGGTTAATGTGCGAGTTATATCAATTATAAAAGGAGATGCACGAAGAATAAACACAGTCGTACCAGTCGAAGAAATTGTAAGGGGGTTTGTCGACGGCGTAAATGTTGCGGTAGTATAAAGTGGTGCACCAGATTTTATAATACGTAAATTAGATATGTAACAATTTATAGGGTTAGCTCCATTATATTGACCAAGAGTCAAAAGGTTTCCAGTAATTGCTGTAGGTGTTCCACTTATAGCTGTAGTGTAAAAAGATACACCATTTACTAGCATGTATATATTCGTTCCATCACTTGTCAGGGCAATATGATACCATGTATTAGGTATAACATTATTTGTACTTGTGGCAAACACTGCACCACTACCATTAAAATACCAAAATACGAGTTGTCCATTTGCATTCGGACCAAATGCCCATCCATTGGTTGTAGTAGTAGTAGGGGACATATTACCGACAAGTGTGGGTACACCTGTGCCTGGTGTGACACCAGTCGGGAATGATATGAAATTCGCCCATAATTCGAGAGTGAATCCTCCACCTTGCCACCAGTTAAAAGTATATGCAGCATTTGTGTTTGAAATGTAGCTACCTGTTCCACCTGCACCATTAAAGAAAATTGCACCATCTACTTTAGGTGGTGCAGATGCAATATTACCAACCGTAATTGCTCCTCCAACATTAACCACTCCAGATGTAGTTGAAAGAGAACCATATGAAGCTGGTGTATTTATATATGTCACAGCACCATATAAGACACTTGCTGAATATATATTCGCAATTATACCACTCGCATCTAGAATATATTTCGGGTTAGAACGTAAAATGAGAGCGGTTGTAATATTTGCCGTAGTCGATTTAGTTAATGGTACAGTTGGTATTGAATAATAGCCAGTTGACCCAGCTCCACCTCCGGTTGTGTATAAAGCTGCTGCGGCAACTGTTGTACTCGTCAGGACACGTAAACACGATATATAACCAATAAGAAGTGTCGTGTTATTATATTGACCTATAGTTAAATAGTTACCAGTTGAAGACGCCGACATAGTACCAACAAGAGCAACAGAATATATGGCACCGTTTGCACAAATATAAAATGTACTTAATGGATTTGTTAAATAAAAGCATACTGCGACATGACTCCAACTGTTCAGTGGTATTTTAAAACCAGTAGTAACTGTTTGTGTGCCACTGCCTGTGGTATTATAAATAAGTGTTAAATATCCTGCGGCTGATATGTTGAGTTGCCAATCAAGAGTCGAAGAAGTAGGAACACACTTGCCAAATATTATAGAACCTGCGGTATTATATGCAGTGGGATATACCCAACATTCAAATGTATTATAGGCAGTTGATAGAGTAATATTGAGAGATGTTATAGTACTTGTAAATGATATGTAACTATTTGTAACCGTGGTAGACGGTGATAATAAAATTGCGTATTCACCTGGTGGTGGAGCATTACCGGCAGAAAATGCAGTATTCGCATTAATTGGTGCAGATGTAATTGTACCGTATGTATAAGTAGCTACATTTGAAACATTGCCAGATGTATCAATTATTAGCGTTGAATAAGACTGGACAGTATCAGCTAATACTTGTCCTTCTGATATCGTTCCACTTGTCGGGAACACCATTATAATAAAACAACAAAATATACATTATTATTAACATCCATATATTGTCAATCTATAACCAATTTATTGCCCAAGCAATACTTGATGAATGAGATTTTCATCTACTACATACCATTTTGGCGTTCGAGATGCCTCACCATGTTTATCTATTTGCAAATGTAGCCG
>Ga0214175_1000032_pt1 | contig 59960 bp, 88 predicted proteins | sample TroBogEpilimnion_17_FD_153013 | JGI IMG/M metagenome (GOLD analysis project Ga0214175, IMG submission 153013) | Freshwater microbial communities from Trout Bog Lake, WI - 09AUG2007 epilimnion | ecosystem: Environmental > Aquatic > Freshwater > Lake > Epilimnion/Euphotic zone | place: Trout Bog...
GCCAGTAAACGGCGCGACCTTGGCCGACTGCGTAGGCCCCATGAACGAAAGCCCGTGGACATCGACCACCGTCCCGGCTGGTGCTACTATTGGTACTGCAGCCCCCGAGGGCTTCCCGAACCCCGTGGGCGGCAATTTCCCGTAGACCGGCCCGCAGAAAGACAAAGGACTTAGAACATGGCGACTACCTTTGTGCAGGTTGCCCCCGTGATCGCGGAAATTCAGAAGCAGGCCGCGCCGCAGGTGGAGAAGCCAGCCGCGCAATGATCCCAAACATCATCCATATGATGTGGTTCACAGGCCCGAAGTCCCGCGACTTCGGGTTTTTGAACTATTTGGCGGTAAAGATTGCTGCTGAAGTCCAGAAACCGGATCATTATTATTTCTATTATAATGCCGAACCGGCCAATAACCCGCACTGGGAGGCCATCAAGCCATATGTCACCATGGTCCAGATCGACCCGCCCACGGAGATCGGCGGGGTCAGTCTGGACTACCCGCAGTACCAATCGGACGTTGTGCGGCTTCAAAAATTGCTGGATCGCGGCGGCATTTACTTAGACACCGACATTTTGCTGCTAAAGCCCCTCACCCCCCTGATGGACAATACCTGTGTTCTGGGGGGCGATCGCTATATTGATGACCAGGTTGGTCTTCGTACTACCGATCCCGACAAAATTGCGTCTGTAGCTAATGGGGTGATTCTGGCTGAAAAGGGCAATCTCTTCATTGGTCAATGGCTTGATGCCATTCCCGCCGCAATCAAATCAGATGTCTGGGCCAACCATGCCGTGGTCTTGCCGTTCCAGATGTGGCTGAAAGACACCAGCCTGTTTGCTTTAAAGGATGTTGAAACCTTTATCCCGTTTGGTTTTATGGATAAATTCATATTCAGTAATGACGACAAAGACTTGGCACGGCTGGACGGGTCTTATAGTGTCCATATGTGGGACACGATTTGGTCCGAAGACATTCGTAAAATCGACAATAACTACCTTAGAAACGAACGTAACCTATTCACTAAGCTATTCAGGAAATATGCCGTGCAAGACAAGAAGCTAAAAATATGCGTCTATGCGATCAGCAAAAACGAAGAAGCGTTTGTAAAACGCTTTGCTGCATCTGCTAAGGAGGCTGATTATGTACTCATTGCTGATACCGGTAGCACGGACAACACTGTTGCCACCGCTCAAGCTGCTGGCTGTATTGTTCATAGTATTTGCATCTCTCCTTGGCGCTTTGATCTGGCTCGGAACGCCGCTCTGGCGCTTATTCCGTCTGATGTGGACGTTTGTATCTCGCTTGATCTTGACGAAATCTTAGAGCCCGGCTGGCGCGAAGACCTTGAGCGTGTCTGGCAACCGGATACGACCCGACTGCGTTACTACTTCGACTGGGGCTGCGGCATCCGGTACAAGTACGAAAAGATCCATCACCGCAAAGGGTATATGTGGCACCACCCGTGCCATGAATATCCCAAGCCCGATCCCCGGACGGTAGAAGTCTGGGCCGACACCGACATGCTGCTGGTCAGCCACCACCCGGACCCCACCAAGAGCCGGGGGCAGTATCTGGATCTTCTGGCGGTGTCGGTGAAGGAGGATCCGCGCTGCCCCCGCAATGCCTTCTACTATGCCCGTGAATTGTCGTTCTACAGCCGGTGGCAGGAGTCGATCGACGCCTGCAAACGGTATTTGGACCTTCCGGGCGCTACCTGGCCCAACGAACGCTGCTACGCCATGCGTATTTTGGGCAAGTGTTTCAGTGAGTTAGGCAATATCGGGGAAGCCGAAAAATGGTTCCAGATGGCGGCTGTAGAAGCCCCCTACACCCGCGAGCCATGGTGCAATCTGGCGATGATGATGTACCAGCAGGCTCGGTGGCCGGAATGTTATGCCGCCTGCATGCGGGCGCTGGCTGTAAAAAATCGTGAATTAGTATATACTTGCGATCCAGAGGTTTGGGGGCATTTGCCCCACGATCTCGCCAGCATTGCCGCATGGCACATGGGGCTGAAGGAGGTGTCCATTGAACAGGCCGAATTGGCTGTCCAATGCTCCCCGGACGACCAGCGCCTGCGGGCAAATCTGCGCTTCGTAACGGGGCAGGATAAGGAAGAGGAAGCCGCGTAATGACTACCCCGAACACCACCCCGCTGACCTATAACGGCTATGTCACCCAGATAGCGACTATGGCCGTCGTCAATACCCAGACAGTCAGCGGCGTGGTTCAGGGGGTTGACGCAGCTTTTAACGCCATCATCCCCCAGATGCTGAATTACGCCGAACTGCGGATTCAGCGGGATCTGGATCTTCTGCCGCTGGAAACCAGCAATACCTACACCCTGACCAGCGGGTCCAATATCCTGCAAATCTCGGTCAACGATTTTGTGACCATTCAGACTATTTCGGTCAATAACAGCGGCGTAAATACCCCCCTGTTGCCAGCCACCAAAGAGTTCCTTCAGAACGTCTGGGGAAACTCGACCACAACCGGTGTACCCCAATATTTCGCCATGTACGGCGGCGATCTGTCCACGGGCGGCAACACCTACAACAACATCATCTTTGGACCCTATTCCAGCGGCAATTACCCCGTCACCGTGACCGGCACGATCCGTATGCCGACCCTGTATAATCAGGCCACCGCCACCAACGCCGCCACCGGCACGACCTTCATCAGTACCTATCTGCCTGACATGCTGATTATGGCCAGCATGATCTATATCAGCGCCTACCAGCGTAACTTTGGCCGTATGAGTGACGATCCTGCCATGGCCCAAAGTTACGAAGGCCAATATCAGTCTCTGCTGCGCGGTGCGACTGTCGAAGAGTATCGCAAGAAGTTTGAGGCGTCGGCTTGGTCTTCCAAGTCGCCTGCGCCGCCCGCCACCCCTATCAGGACGTAACCTGTGCCACACGCATCCGTAAAAATCATACCGGGCGTGAACCAGAACGAAACCCCAGCCTTAAACGAGGCGGGGATTTCGACCACTAATCTTGTCCGGTTTATCCCTGACCCCAAGCTGGGCGCTTTGGTACAGAAGCTGGGCGGCTGGGCCAAGTTTTACCCTAACACCATCGCGGCAATCCCCCGTGCATTATGGGCGTGGGAAGACACCAATTCGGTGTCTCATTTGGCCGTTGGAACAGAAAATATTGTTAGTTCTACACAATCTCAACTTAGTGTAATCACTAACGGCACCCAGACCGTTATCACGCCCCGTTCCACTACCGACAACATCACGCCCGCCGCCTCCACCACCAGCGGCAGTTCGGTCGTGACAATCACGGACGCTACCACAACCGGCATTACGTCTTACGATACGGTCTATATTGAAACCCACATGGCCGTTGGCGGATTGGTCCTGTTCGGCTTGTACCCCTGTATTTTGCAGGGTTCGACGACCTATCAGATCATCGCGCTGGACGCTCTGGGCAACCCGCTTGCCGCCACCTCTACCTCCACCACCACGACCGTAGCGTCCTTTGCCACCACGAATACGTCCAGCACCGTAACGGTGACGCTGACAAATCACGGTTATGCCGTAGGAAGTACCTATCCGGTGCTTGTATCTACTTCTGTTGGGGGTATAACACTTTACGGCAATTATATTGTTCAAAGTGTTCCAACCGCTAATACATTTACTATTAATGCCCCTCAAACAGCCACTTCTACAACCACTGGCTCTATCAACGGCGGCAACGCGCGCCTGCTGTATAGCTTTGGTATTGGCGCGATCCCTGCCGGTACTGGTTATGGCATTGGTGGTTACGGATCGGGCGGTTATGGAACTGGTACAGCTATCGTCCCAAGCACTGGTACGCCAATCTCGGCCACAGATTGGACGCTGGACAACTGGGGTCAAGTCCTCATCAGTGTCCCGATCAATAGTTCGCTTTTCCAGCCCATCTATCAATATGACCCGACTTCTGGAAACCCGATTGCCACAGTCATCCCTCAAGCCCCGCCTGTTAATGACGGTGCCTTCGTGGCTATGCCGCAGCGCCAGATCATCGCTTGGGGATCAACTTTCACGGGTATCCAAGATCCGCTTCTGATCCGCTGGTGCGATGTAAATAATTACAACGCCTGGATTGGAACAGTCATAAATCAGGCCGGTTCCTACCGCATCCCGAAGGGGTCAAAGATCATCGGCTGCATCCAGTCTTCGCAGCAGGGCCTGATCTGGACCGATCTGGGCCTGTGGTCGATGCAGTATATCGGCCCGCCCTATGTCTATTCGTTCAACGAAGTCGGTACATCTTGCGGTCTGATTGCCCGTAAGGCTGCGGCTTCGGTTAATGGCGAAGTAATGTGGATGGGTTCTTCGCAATTTTTCAACTTGTCTGCCAATGGTGTTCAACCAGTTCCCTGCCCGATCTGGGACGTTATATTTCAAGATCTGGATCAAACAAATCTGTCCAAGATTCGCGTGGCGGTTAATTCGCGGTTTGGCGAAATCGCCTGGTACTATCCCACCGTCAGCAGCGGTGGAGAAGTCACCAATTATATCAAGTACAATATCAATCTTGGGGTCTGGGATTACGGCACTCTTGGCCGGTCGGCTTGGATCGACCAGTCCGTTCTGGGTTCGCCCATCGGCGCTGATCCCAGCACTCGTTATTTGCAACAGCATGACGGCACCAATCCCACTACCGGATTGCCGGTGACTGATGCCGATGGCGCTGCCATGCCGTCCAACTTTCAGACTGGTTACTTCGCGCTGTCAGAAGCAGATGTTAAAAGCTTCATTGACGAAGTTTGGCCCGACATGAAATGGGGCTACTACGGTGGAACCCAGAACGCCACCGTGAACCTTACGTTCTACGCGGCGGATTTCCCCGGCCAGACGCCGACTACTTATGGCCCCTACGCTCTGACGCAGAATACGACCTTTATCAGCCCGCGCATCCGTGGCCGGTTGGTGTCCATCAATGTTGGCAGCACGGACGTAGGCAGTTTCTGGCGTATTGGTAATATTCGTTATCGCGTCCAGCAGGATGGTAAATACTAATGAGTTCACTATCTGACATCCTGACAGCAGCAAAAAACATCGTCACAGCGATCAACGGTGCCGCGCAGACGTATTTGAATGTTCAGGGGGCGCAAGATGCAGTCAACATATCATCTGCAACGCTTGTCAAATCGGGTGCTGGCCGCGTTGCCATCGTCAGCGTTACGACAGCGGGAAGCACCACGGGGTCCATATACGACACGAACTCAGCATCTTCTACGACTGGCAAGATATATGTCATCCCAAACACAGTTGGCGTAACAGTCGTTAACATGCCCGTCTCCTTCGGAATCGTCGTGGCTCCCGGTTCTAGCCAAGTCGTTTCCATCAGTTATTCGTGAGGTAGCCATGCCGCTTTCCAAAGGTAAAAGTCAGGAAGTCATTTCGCATAATATTTCTGAAATGATTCACGCGGGACACCCCAAAGATCAGGCCATTGCGGCGGCTCTCAATACGGCGCGCGAAAGCCATGCTTACGGCATGAAGGTTCCCAAAGCGCCCAAACCTTACAAGAAAAAATCTGGCCATTTGCATGTCGGGCCAATCCATAGCCCGGTGGCCGGCCGTACAGATCATCTGCCCATGCATGTTCCCAGCGGATCCTATGTCATTCCCGCTGACATTGTGTCAGCCATGGGAGAAGGCAATACGATCGCGGGTTTCAAGCATATGCGCCGGATGTTCGGCGGCGCTCCTTACGGCGGCAGCGGCATGCCCTACGGGCAGGGGTCCGGTCCCTACGGCGAACATCTGGCGGCCGGCGGCGAAGCCGACGCGGTCCCGATTGTGGCTGCCGGCGGCGAATATGTTCTTTCCCCGGACCAGGTACGTCAGGCCGGCGGCGGAGATCTGGAAATGGGTCACCGGGTGCTGGATGAGTTCATCAAGCGCAAGCGGTCCGAAACAGTCAAAACTTTGAAAAATCTCCCCGGACCTAAAAAGGATTAAAATGACCAATTCTGAAGACCTGAAAATCCGTCTCGCTACCGTCGAAGATCTCGACGAAATGATGCAATTGGCCATGTCGGCTTGCGAAGAAAACGGTTTTTTGAACCCTAACCCTATAAAATTGCTTCAGGATATTTGGCCGGCGCTGAACCGGGATCATGGCCTGTGTGCCGTCATCGGGAAGCCGGGCGGTATCATTGAAGGGGCTATCCTTCTGCGTATCGGCCAAATGTGGTATTCCGACGATCAGACGATCGAAGAAAAGGCCATCTTTATCCATCCCGATTATCGGGGGGCTAGAGGCGGAAGGGCTAGAAAGCTATGCGAGTTCAGTAAGATGGTAGCTGACACGCTTGGACTTCCACTGGTAATCGGTGTATTGTCCAATAGCCGCACCGAGGCAAAAATTCGGATGTACGAACGCCAGTTCGGGAAACCGAGCGGGGCGTTTTTCCTGTATGGAGCGAAAACTGGGCAGTTTTCCAAGGGGCATTAAATGAGCGGCGGCAAATCTCAACAGAGTTCACAACAGGTTACTATCCCGCCGGATGTTTTGGCGCGGTACAACTCTGTCAACGCTCAAGCCCAGCAGGCCGCCTCCCAGCCCTTCCAGCAGTATTCGACTGACCCCAACGCCTTCGTTGCCCCCCTTACCACTACTCAGCAAGCGGGTATTGCCAACACCAATATGGCGGCCGGTCAGGCCCAGCCTTATTTCAATGCCGCAACGCAGCAACTGACCGGGGCGCAGCAGGCTGCGACCCCGTTCATCTATGGTGCCGCGCAGGGCACTCAAGAGGCCCTACAGCAGGGCACCACGGCCAATCAGCAGGCCGCTGGTCTGTATGGTGCCGGCCTTGCAGCAGGCGCTCCCATGATCGCCGCATCGGGCGCTGCGGCCGATGCCGCGCCGATCACCGGCCAGACCATCGGCCAGTATATGGACCCCTATCTTTCCAGCGTCGTGGGTAACACCGCCGCGCTTCAAAACCAGCAGAACCAGCAGGCGATGGCCGGTCAAACCGGCAATGCCATTCGTCAGGGCGCTTTTGGCGGCGACCGCGCGAGCATCGCTGCGTCCAATCTTCAGGGTCAGCAGGATCTTGCCACTGGAAACTTGCTTTCCGGTCTTCTCAGTCAGGGCTATGGGCAGGCGCTTTCGACCGCCCAGCAGCAGCAGGGCGTCAATCTGGGCGCGCAGCAGGCCAATCTGGCTCGCTTGGGGCAGGCTGGTCAGGGACTTTCCAGTCTTTACGGCGGCACGGCGGCCGGCCTTGGCGGCCTAGGCCAGCAGCAATACGCGCAGGGCGCGGGCGCGGCCCAGCAGTTGGCCGGTCTGGGCAACCAGCTTTACGGCATGGGCGCTGGTACTTCGCAGGCTCTTGCTGGTCTTGGCGCTGGAGCGCAGGGCGCTGCTTTGCAGGGCGCGCAGGCCCAGCTTGCCGCAGGTCAGGCTGCACAGCAGACCCAGCAGGCCGGTCAGACCGCGCTGTACAACCAGTTCCTCCAGCAGCAGTCCTACCCGTTCCAGGTGGCTCAGTTTCTCGCGAACATCGCGGAAGGCACGGGTGCGCTGTCTGGTTCTACTACCACGACGACCCAGCCCGGCGGCTTCTTTTCCGACGAGCGGCTCAAGGAAGATATCGAACCGATCGGCAAGACCTTCGATGGTCAGAACATCGTCAAGTTCCGGTACAAGGGCGAGCCACGCAAACAGATCGGCCTTATCGCGCAGGATGTTGAAAAGCATCATCCTGACGCAGTCGGATTGGCGTCTGGCTACAAGACGGTTGATTACGACAAGGCTACCGAAGATGCCGCCGATCGCGGCCGCTTCTATCGCGGTGGTTTGGTGCCTTCGAGCGAAGGCGGCGCGGTAACGACCGCGCATCTGGGAGAAGGCTTTGCTGGTGGCGGTCCCGCGCTTCCCAATGCGACTGACATGGCCGCTTTGCTGGCCGCCCAGGCTCAAATGTTTGGTCCGTTCTCGCAGAGCGGTCTATACGGCGGCGAAAGCGGTGGTGTTCCCGGCGGCGGTTCGGGGCGCGTTCCGGCTGCCAACCTGCCTGTCAGCCATCTTGCTGTGGCGGGGGGGTTGCCGAAGGCGACTAGTACGGCCGAACAAATGGCTCAGATCGCTTCAGCCGGCGAAAATATTAATAAACTTGGTCAGGACGCTGGACTTTGGAAAGGCAACCCACCTTCTAATACTGCTCCTGCCGCCACTGTAAGTCATGACGAAGTCGATAGTAGAACTGCCGCACAAAGAGCGGCCGCAGTTGGTTTGGGTGCGGGGAACGGTTATCCCATTCCGGATGCAAATGATTCAGATCAAGCCGGAAACTCGGCCCGTGGCGGCGTAGCCGGCGGTCGCAGACATTATGAAGACGGCGGTATGCCGTATTCTGAACAAACCAGCGGTCCAACTAAACGCGATATTCCTGACGAGCAAAAGGAAGCGCCGAAACTTGCGACTGCTGGGCCTTTGCCTTCCGGCGGAGGTGGCGGTGGGATAATCGGCGGAATCTCGCAATTAGCGGGCATGGGCAGCAGCCTTGCTGGTCTTGGAAGTAGCCTTGGTCTGTTTGGAGGCGCTGCGGGCGCTGCCGGTGCGGCTGGCGCTGCGGGCGCTGCCGGTGCGGCTGGCGCTGCCGGTGCCGCCGGAAGCGGGATCATGGCCGCTTTGCCTTTCCTCGCTGCTTTTTCTACCGGAGGTGTTGCCGGTGGGCGTAAGGGATATGCTGGTCGCGGTGCTGTAAATAATGACGACGGTTCTGTCAGCATGGATATGTCTGATGGTTCAGATATTCCTGCCGATATGTCCGCCGATAGCACTGGGACACCTCATGTTCTTGATGATAGAGGCCCAGTTGTCAGGAAAGATATTCCTGCCGATATGTTCGCCGATAGCACTGGGACACCTCATGTTCTTGATGATAGAGGCCCAGTTGTCAGGAAAGATATTCCTTCTGGATTCCTCGACAGTGAAACCAGGGTTGCTCCTCCTTTGCCAAAGTTTTTGTCTCCGAAAGAACAGGTTGCCGATATTCCCCAATTCAATATCGCACCCGATACTTCGACGCAGGCCCCCGCTCCTGTTGCACCGCCTGTTAAAACTGGCGTTGTTGCTGCCGCGCCTGTTGCTACTCCTGCCGCCGCGCCTGATTTCAATTCTGCGTTCAACCAGACGATGCGCTTTGAGGGTGGAAACGCTCTCAATCCTTCCGAAGGTTCAAGGTTTGGTGTTGTTCCCAGCGCCCATCCCGGTGTTGATGTAGCTAATCTCACCAGAGAGGGTGCCGCCGATATTTACAGAAACGAATATTGGAACCCGATTGGCGCTGATAAAATGTCGCCGCAACTTGCACCGATCGCTGCTGACACTGCTTACAATCTTGGTGTCGGACGCACTAAGCAGCTTCTTGAGCAGGCTGGCGGCGATCCCAACAAATTGTTGGATCTGCGTCAGCAGTATTACAATGATCTTGCTTCCAATGACCCCGAAAAATACGGCCGCAATATAAATGGTTGGACCAACCGCGTTAATCAGTTGCGCGCTACGCTGCCTCCTGCGGCCGCTCCTGCGGGCGGCGTAGTTCCCGCTGCCGCTCCTGCGGCCCAGCCCCCTGCGGTTCAGGCCGGCGTCACAGGCGGACAGCCCAGCCCGGCAGAACAGGCTCTTATTGCCGGTGCCCAGCGTGGCGTTGTCCCGCAGGGCGATATTCGTCAAATTTTGGCCCAAGAAAAGCAGCCGTCTACGGACATTTTGCGGGAGCGTTATGACGCCATGATCGGCCAGAAAGGCCGTCAGGGTGACGGCGAGCAGCCTGACATGATTGACCGCGTTCTGCATCGCATTGCCCCACAGGGTGGTTATCTTGATCGGTTAACCAGTGGTGATGCTGATACGCTTATTCCTTTCCTGACTGGTCTTGCTGCCATGGGAACTGCTCCCACCCGTAATTTGGGCGTGGCGCTGGCCAGCGGCGTTGGTGCTGGTGCTAAGTCATCTCAAGCTATGCGCGAGTTTGATCTCAGGCGTCAGCAGATGGCATTTAATGTTGCAAGCAGCATGTTTGGTCCCGCACAGCGTGGCGTTCTTGTTGGGCGCGATCCAAGCCATAATTACTTCCTGAATAACAGATCTGGTCAGTTGGTTTCAGACGACGAACGCGCTGCCGTTATAAATAACATATACAAGGCATATGGCATTCCTTCGTTTGGCGATGTAGCCGCAAATATAGGACAAGATAGTTCTAGCGAAACTAATTTGCCGCGGCCTCCGCAAACTACCGCACCGTTGCCTAGTGCGATGCCTGCTCCGCAGGCACCTAAAGCTCCGCAGGCACCGCAAGCCGCTCCCACGGCCGGCAGCAAAGATTTTGGAATCAATGTTAATGGCAAAACTGAAGCTGCACCTCAGAACGAAGTTTTTGAAATGACCGATCAGGGCATTCAAGATTATGTTCTGCATAACTACGATTGGAGCAAAAGCGCGCAAGATCCTAATAGGCTGATTGCAGAGGCCGAAGCAGAAGAAAGGCTTGCGTCCCAGCCTAATCAGGATCCTGCAACTGCACAAAATACTTTGGCACATGCCAGAGAATTGCGTAATACTGCTAGTGCCGAAGTTGCAAGAGCGGCTGCGCCTTATATCGAAGGCAAAAATCGCATGGCTCAAGAATCTCAAACTTATGCCGAGCGTAAGTCTTCAGAATTTCTTTATAACGGCCTGGCAAATATTCTTGAAAAATTCCAATCTGGCAGATTTGCAGGAACTGGTGCTGATCTTGATGCCTGGTATTCTTCCATTACTGGCGGCAAACATTTGCCTGCCGACCTTGCTCGCGGTCAAATTAGTGCCGATAATGCTGAATCATTCATCAAGGAACAGATGAACCTTGTCTACAAGCAGTTGAATACGCTTAAGGGAAGGATCTTGGACAAAGAAATCCAAGGTATGACAATGGCGTCTCCAGAAACAACAAAACAGCCAGCGGCCAACAGGACCATCCTTGGACAGTTCAAGGGAGCGTTTGATTACGCAAACGCAAAATATGAAGCCGAAAGAGATTACACTCACAGGTATGGCGGCTTGTTTAATGAAACGGCTTTCAATCGCGAATGGTTTAGCAATCCCGAAAACAGAGTTCAGAACTTTGTAGACAAAGCCACAAAATCTATAGCGGTTCGAGGCGGGACACCAGATGATGTCAACCAATTGGTAAAGGGCCAAGCTTATATTATTGAGCCCCCCAGCAATGTCTATGGAAAGTCAAACTTTACGCCAACTGTAAAGAGTCCGACTAAATTTATATTTGAAAGATACGATCCCAAGACAAAAGAAATGCTTTGGAGGCGTGGATAATGGTTGGCCAAGAAGATACCGGAGAACAAGAAGATACCGGAGAAATAGTTAGGGTTCCTGCGCCGCAGGAATACGAACCGCCAGAGTCTCATGATAACGAAACAGTTGGCGTTAAGATTGATCCTAATAACCCGGATCCATCGCGCGAACAGGCTGCTTACGAAGCAGTAACTGGTAAGGGTGCTGGAACACCTTACCCTGCCGATGAATTTGTTCAAAAAGTAACAAAAAATTTTGGTCCTTCGATCGGGGAAGAATTGTCAGCGTTTGGTCATGCCGTTTCTGATTTCCCAACAACTTTGCACACCATGTGGGAACTTGGAAGTGGCGCTTTATCAAAAGGTAATGCCCTTATAGCAGGAGGCTTGGAAAAGGTCGGGGTTCCAGGTTCCGTTGTAGAAAAATTAAATAATCCTTTTAAGTTTGGATATTCTTTGAATACTGAAGATCGCTCTAAACAAGAGGCAGTTTTAAATGCATTGATATCTAGGGAAGCGCCCAAATTTAGTTCTCTTGCAAATGCTGAAAGAGCCTTTGCGGAAGATCCGGCCGATTTTCTTTCTACTGCAACTATTCCTTTTACTGGCGGTGAAACTGCCTTGGGCAAGGTTCCAGGACTTGTTGGAAAAACAGCCAGGATCGTGGGCAAAGTTGGATATTTAGACCCGGCACAATCTGCGCTTGGACTTGCTCGCGTTGGTTATGGCGGCATAAGTGGCATGGCCCGTGCGGGACAGTCATTAGTTTCAGGTTCTCCTTGGAGGGCGTTGAAGACCGCTGAAGACACAATTGCAAATGCTAGCCCTACAAATGCTTGGTCATTTGTAAAACAATACACTGGGATGGGCGATCATTACGAGATAGTAAATTCGCTAAAAGAAGCTTTAAAAAAATATACAGCAGAACAGTATGCTAATTGGAACACAATGAGGACAAAGGCTTTTGGCAACAATCCTCCCCCGCTTAGTTTCAATGAGCCTGGGACAAGCATAGATGATGCTTTGAACCGTGCAGTAACGGCTACTTCTGGCCCTGCTGGCGTTGGATCACCAGGATTTAGGACTGCGTTAAATAACGCAGTTCATGGTCCTAACGGACTAGTTGATCTTGTAAATTCTTTTAAAAAAAACCCTGCTTGGAACACCATGGAAGGATTTGATGCACTTCGTGAAAATGTAGGTAATTTCCTTAATGATGCGGATCCAAAAGTAAGAGAATATGCTGGAGGAATTTATGGTGCCGTTCGCGGCACTATGACTAAAATGTCTCCTGAGTATTCTCAAGTTTTGCAAAGTATTAGCGAAGCGAGAAATAAAATTAATGATTTGAGCCAAACGCTTATTGGTGGGAAGAACGCTACAGCTACTAAAAGCATTGAAGCGTCACTAAAAGCTTTGAAAACTAATAAAGGTAATGATCTTCTTAACGATCTTGCAAAACATGATTCAAGAATACCTTACATGCTTTCCGGTGCCGCTCTTAATGAATGGTTGCCAAGCAATGTGGGGAAAGTTGTTGATTTGGCGGGTGCTTTAGGAAGCGGCGCTGGAATTTACATGCAGCCACATTTGTGGCCCCAAATTTTGGGAAGTGCCGCGACAACCTTGGCTAGTACATCTCCTAAACTTGCTGGCTTCATGAACATGATGTCTGGTGCGTTTAAACGCGCAACTACTCCGTTCTCCAGCCCGACCGGTGTCAAGGCCACTACCCAAATAGGGCACGAACAAAAACGGCAAGATATTGAGCAAGGCAAAGAAAAAATAGATCCAACTCAATATGGCGATTTGGAAAAGCGTAATTCCAGTGATCGCACCGGGCGCGCCAGCGGCGGCAAGGTTGACGCCGACATGCACGAAAAGCTGGTCAATCGCCTTATGAATATGGCCAAGCAGGCCAAGAAAGTATCGGACAAGACAACGGAACCGCTTCTGAACGCGCCGGACGAAGCCATTGTGAAGGCTCTTGGCGTGGCCCAAGAAGCGATTTAGGAGACGTAAATGACCAGTTCGTACACAACCAATAAGAGCATCGAAAAACCCGGCAACGGCGACTATGTGAACACTTGGTCAAGCCCGGTTAATACTGACTGGGATATTGTTGATACTTGCTTTGGCGGCACCACTACCCTGACTTCCACAAGCGGTAGCACCACGCTTTCTACGGCCCAGTACCGCACTCCCATCATCAATTGCACCGGCACTCTTACCGGTAACGTCACCTACACCATTCCGTCCGGTATTGGCGGCTTGTGGACTGTAGCTAACGCGACCAGTGGATCATACACGGTCACGTTTGCCTCTGGCGGCGGCGGTACCTCTATTATGGTGACACAGGGTACTCGCGCTTTCCTTTTGTCGGACGGCACGAACATCTCTTATTGCAGCACTCAGCCCGTCACACCGGCTGGCAGCGACACCCAGATCCAGTTCAATAACAGTGGATCTCTGGGTGCGTCTTCCAACTTCGTGTGGACTGGATCTGCCGTTGGTATTGGCACGTCGTCCCCCGGTTACACTCTTGCCGTAAACGGCACGATTGGGGCCGGTGCCATTTCTTGCAGCAGCGTCACCAATTCCGGTGCCCTGTCTTGCGCCAGCGCCTCCATCAGCGGCGCGGCCACTGTTGGAACCACGCTGGGTGTCAGCGGGTCTGCCACTGTGGGCGGCAACCTCACGGTCAGCGGCACCATTTCCGGCTCGTTCGGCGCGATCTCTTGCAGCAGCCTTAGTGTCAGCGGTTCAGCATCCCTATCGTCTGGCTTGACCGTCAGCGGCGTTATTACTGCAACTGGCAACGTAATTGCTTATTACTCTGACATCCGGCTGAAAGATGTTCAGGGACCGATCACGGGCGCTTTGGATAAGGTTAGCAACCTGAACGGCTTCTACTACCGCGCCAACGCCACTGCGAAGGCGCTGGGCTATACCGACGAACTTCAGGTTGGCCTGTCGGCGCAGGATGTCGAAGCCGTCATGCCGGAAGTTATCCATCCGGCTCCAATTGATAAGCAATATAAGACCCTGAATTATGGACATCTGGTGCCGCTTCTGATAGAAGCCATCAAAGAACTGCGGCAGGAAGTCGAGACGCTGAAGGCTGGCAAATGACCCTTCCTTCCCCCGGCGTACCGCTTTCACTAAACGACATTAAGGGCGAGTTTGGCGGTCCCGCCTCACCATCACTTGGCAATTATTATGCCGGTGGCGGCTATGTGCCTGCTGGAACATCTGGAACTTATGGCGCGGTTCCGCCTAACGGTACTATCAGCATTCAGAACTTCTACGGCACATCCAATACTCCGCCATTCACCCCCATAACAAACACCTACGGTGCAGGTTCTGGCAGCGAAACTGTCCCCACGGGCGCTACCAGCCTGACGATCACCGCTTACGGTACGGGCGGATCTGGCGGCTATGGCTATGATGCCAGCAATACTGGCGACGGACCATTCTACGGCGGTGGTGGTGGCGGTAGCGGCGCGTTGGTGGTCAAAACCATCAGCATTTCGTCCGGTGATTACGGCGGTGCAATTTCATGGACAGTGCCTGCTGCTGGATACGGCTTCCGTGGCAATACCACTGCGACAGGCTCCCTGACGGCAGGCAGCATTTCGGTGTCGGCTGGTGGCGGTGGTGGCGGTGGTGGCGGTTACCCGACCGGCGGCACCGGCGGCCCAGGCGGTACTGCATCGGGAGGCACATCCAATACCAACGGCAATAATGGCGGCTATGGCGGTTACTATTCTGCCGGCAGCGGCGCTCCGCCGGTCGGCGGATACGGTTATCCGGGCGTCGGCGGTTCAGGTAACACCGATCCTGGTGCCTACGGCAGCGACGGATACGTCGGTCAAATCACATTTGCGTGGAGTTAGACATGAGCGAAAAAGACTATCCCCATGGCCTATCAGATGCGGCGATAGATATTATCGCTGAACGCGCCGCCGAAAAAGCGATTCAGAAGGTTTACGAGCAAATTGGAAAGTCTGTCGCCCAGAAGATTTTCTGGTTCGTTGGCGTAGCAGTTGTCGGCGTCATGATGGTGATGGCCGGTAACGGCATTTTAAAGCAATAGGTGACAAATGGCGTTTGATCCTGTTTCAGCCGCGCTAGACATTGGCGGCAAAGTAATCGACCGTGTTTGGCCCGATCCTGCCCAAAAGGATGCGGCAAAACTGGAATTGATGAAACTGTATCAGAACGGCGATCTGGCTGAACTTGCTGCTCAAACAGATTTGGCAAAGGGTGCTGCCGATATTGTGAAGACTGAAGCTGCTTCCGGTAACTTTCTGACCGCGTCGTGGCGTCCAATCACCATGTTGGTGTTTGTGGTGCTTATCACTGCTCGCTGGTTTGGTTGGGCGGCTCCTAACTTGCAGCAGGCCGAATACCTAAAGCTTTGGGACATAGTGCAGGTTGGTCTTGGCGGGTACGTGATTGGCCGCAGCGTCGAGAAGATCGTGCCGTCTGTAGCTGATGCGCTAAAGAAGTAGGTGGGTCATGGCTTGGTCTGACGTTCTCAAGGCAGTCATTCCGATCATCGTAGCAGCACTCGCGTGGCTGCTGGGTCAGGTGTCGTCTGCCAATGAACGTCTGGTAAAGATCGAAAGCGCCATGCCTGCACTTATTACCAAGGAAGGCGTTCCCACGGACAGTCCTATTTCGGCTGGAAAACGTATGGATATGAAAGAAGAACTAAATCGCGAGATCAACGATCTTCATGTTCGTGTCATGCTATTGGAACAGAAAAGCAAATGAATACTACATTTGAAAAATCGATTGTCATGCTGCTGAAGCATGAAGGTGGTTTTGTGCATGACAAGCTGGATAAAGGCGGCATGACAAATCTTGGCGTGACGCAGGCTGTTTGGGAAAATTATGTCGGAAAGCCTTGTTCAGAAACTGAAATGCGGGCTCTTACGCCAGAAATGGTTGCTCCGCTTTACAAGAAAAATTACTGGGACAGGATACGCGGCGACGAATTACCGGCAGGCGTTGATCACTGCGTTTTTGATTGTGCTGTCAATTCTGGTGTTGGCCGCGCAGTAGATATGTTGCAGTCATGTGTTAACGTGCCGGCTGACGGCAAGATCGGTCCTGTTACGATCGCGGCCATTAAGGCCATGGACGTTAACGATTTAATTGATCAGTACACGACATTTCGCTTTTCTTTCCTGAAAAGACTGTCAAATTTTAATCACTTTGGTGCTGGGTGGACTTCTCGCGTTAAGAGCGTCTCTCAGGAGTCAAAAACATTAGCTAACGGATAACATCACATGGCTAATCCCGGCGTATCGGACGAAGAACTTTTACATTGCTTGAAAATATATGAGCGTTTTGGCGGCAATCAGGTCCAGGCTGGCAACTTTCTGGGACTCAAACGTCGCACACTGGCCAACCGCATTGCTACGGCAAAAAGCAAGATAGCGGATGGCGTATTGCGCCGTGACAAACCGTTTTCCGTAGAACATACAGGCGATCCCCAGGCTGATGCACAAGAACTGCTTGAACGCCGAAAGAAAGATTTTGAACGGGTCAAGCGCGCCAAGGACAGCAAAAAGTTAATAAACGTAGATGTCAAAATAGATGGCCCTATAGGCATCGTGCATTTTGGCGACCCTCATGTTGACGATGACGGCACTGACATCGGCCTGATCGAAGAACACATAAAGATCGTCAACAAGACCGAAGGCCTGTTTGGGGCCAATTTGGGCGACATCCAAAACAACTGGATTGGCCGACTTGCCCGGCTTTATGCAGAACAGTCCACTTCCCATTCCGACGCCTGGGTGCTGACCGAATGGATGGTCAGTTCGGTCAACTGGCTGTATCTCGTAGCTGGCAATCATGACGCCTGGTCGGGCGTTGGTGACCCTCTGAAATGGATTGCCAAGCAGTCTGGAAACATTCTTGACTACCATGGCTGCCGGCTGAACCTGTCCTTTCCGAACAAAAGAGGCATCAGGATCAACGCCCGGCATGACTTTTCCGGACATAGCATGTGGAACCCCGCCCACGGGCCTATGAAGGCCGTACAGGGCGGTTGGCGGGATCACATACTCACCTGCGGCCACAAGCACGTTTCCTTCTTGGCAGGGCCTCTAAAGGATCCTGCGTCGGGCCTGCTGTCTTGGGCCATCCGGTGCGCCGGCTACAAGACCTATGACCGCTATGCTGAAGAGCGCGGCCTGCCAGACCAGAACGCCTTTGCGGCCTGCGTGACTATCATAGATCCGCAGTATGCCGACGATGACGCCAGGCTGATAACGGTGATACCAGATGTTCAGGAAGGGGCAGAGTTCCTGAAGTTCAAACGGCGCAAGAGCAAATAAATGACCTTGCGACTTCGACCGGATAGACACTTGGTCGGGGCATATAATTACCTGTGCCACACTGAACCCTTCTGGGGTATGCGGCCTAAGCTTCTGGATGCAGATGATGTCAGCTTCCAGGTCATCAGAGATCGCAGGACAAGCGGCTATTTCCTGCCGCCATTGCCCAGCAATAAATTTCCTACGATCTCCATATCTTCCGCTTGCGTGGGTTCAACACATATGTTGATGGAAATCATGGCCCACGAAATGATACATTTGTATCAATGGCTTTCAAAAACAGAAACCTCAAATACTGGACACAATGCCGCGTTCTTTGAGATTTCTAAAAAAGTATGCAAAGCCCACGTTTTCGACATAAAATCGTTTGCGGGATAGAAGTATTCTAATTACTCGCCAGATCTGATGCGAACCAGCTTTACTTTTACTTCTTCGCTATCAACTTCAAAATTGGCGATGTCTTCGGCAATGACCATCGCCCGCCGAAAATCATCGGGGTCAGCGCGGTCGTAGGGAATTGATAGGTCTACAGTCACTACGACCGCCGCTGTTTTCATTTTCTTACGAGCCTAACGCTTTGCGGCTTTTCTTCAGCCGCGCGATCCTTTGCACTGCGATACGGCCAGCCGTCCGACGCCTTCGGGTCCGGATTCGGATAACGCAGCCGCCAGATGGTGTCTACATACGATTCGACGCTTCCCGACTGCTCCATGATTTCTGAAAGTTTCTCACGCGCTTCTATAGGATCATGCATATCATTCATCTCCTGGTTAATCTTCGTCTTTACGACTCTTGCCTTCATTGACGGTATAAATCTGAACCTTGCCAATGATGGTTGCGTTCAGCATCACGGGGCCTTTGTAACGCCATTCGCGCACCGGATTACTTTCTGTGTCACGCAAATGATAATACTGATCAACAATGATAAAATCATTTTCATCAAGTACGTTTTTGAGCCTGTTAAGATCCGGTGCAGGATGATCACCGATGATCTGCTGGATCGGCTGATGCTTGAAGGACGCCATGTTCAAAGTAAATAAAAATCTCATCGTCGTTACCTTTTGAAGCAGAAAATTCCTGTTTGGTTATTTCCTGTTTAACCGCTGGGTGTTTCGTATGCAAGGAAGCTACTTTTGACTGTAATTTCCCTATTTCATCTATGGCGCAATCATGATGATCCCGCCAGCATTCTTCATAGTGTTCCATTATCGTTATCCTCTTCTATAAATTCTCTATGTACATACGCGGAACGCTTGCGACCGGCCTTTCTTTTGCCGAATGCGACATCATCAACCCAGACGACATCGCCTCCATCAATGATGGCTTGCATGACATCTTTCAATTCGCGCTCTGGCAAACGACCAGGCGGCGAGCGGCGAAGTTCATAATGCGCCAATCCGCGCGGGCCGGCGGCATGCACCAGTTTCTTTGCCGCCTTCATTTTCTGCTCAAAATTGGTATCCGCGATCTCGTCCTTGGCGCTGGCTTCCATCGCGGTGATAGTCACGCGGGACAGTTCGCAAGCCCAGCGCATTATGTCACCCGTCACCACCAGCGTGGTGGTATCGATTTGGCGCTTGCCTTCTTCGACGAGGGCCGGGGCAGAACAGGCCGCAACCAAAGCGAATTTCAAAGCGTTTTCACGGGCGCGGACGTACAGAGAATCGGTACCGCGTTCGCGCGCCGCAACCTTTTTGGCATGCATTTCCAGTTCAAAATCTTTGGCGACGTTCATGGCCTCATCGGTCATGGGCACCTTGATCGGGCGGATAACCTGGTCGCCGCCCACCAGTTCTATGGGGTTCGGATTTAGCGGCCGCTCGTTCCAGGCACGCAGCCAGTCGATGACTTCTTCGGGCGGGTCCATTTCCACCGGCATGGAGCCAATGGGGTCATGGTCACCGGCTGAAAACAGCGTGAAGCGGCTCAGAAGGCCGTTGGTGACATCTTTGGTGGACAGGGCAGAGAATAGGCCGGCCGGGGTGGACGCGCCCATGACGCAAACACAGGGCTGGTCAACAGTCTTGATCTTCTCACTATCGGCGTAGGATTTGCCCTTAAAAACGGTGCGGCTGGAAGAGTACAGCTTCAGCAGTGTAGAAACGATGTTTACAACGTGAACACCGGCATTCCGATTATTGGTAGACGAAAATAGGAATGAAATTTCGTCCAAAAGGCAGATCTGGTTCGGCTGCCTGATAACGCAATTTGTCAGGCCCGCATCGCTGGCCATTTCCTCGACACCGATCAGGACATCGAATAGGCCGGCCGCCTTGGCGGTCTGCTTGACCGCAGACAGAAGGCGCTCCTTGCCGGCACCAGAATGGGCCACCGCAAGGGCGTAAATGTTAGCCCTAACCCCAGATACCTCCAATTCGGCCTTCCGGCCTATGGCAGACCCGAAAAATGTCAGGACAGATGCCAGCGCTAGGGCCGGCTGGGGCTTGGGGGAGGTTGCTACGATAAAGTTATGCATATCCCGCATAACCCCAGGAAGATTACTGTACAATGATGGGGAGATATTCGAGTTCTTCTCAGCAGCCACATAGAAGGCCACAGGCGTCGATTTGCGGGTTGGCTGGTGTACCAGACCGGACAGGTCCACAAGGGGCGGCGCTGGCGTCAGGAAGGCTTCTGAGGACAGGTCTGAGACTTCCAGAACCCCGTTGGCCAGCAGGGCGCGCAGGTGGTCCAGCCGGTCATGGCCAGCGCAGCCCGCATGCATGCAGTTTATGACAAAACCAGACTTCACGGACGGCAGGGAGGCCATCGGCAGATCCGAAGCGTTTACGGCGTAGGTTCCGCCGGTATCCTCCCCGGCCGTCACATGGTCCCCGGCGTTCGGGCACCGGATATGCCGTTTCACCCCGTTTACCCGGCTGGTGAACATCTTTGGAGCCTTAGCCTGGAGCGCCTTCACCACCTCGAACCGGGAGGCGTATTGGGCCGCCCATTCGGTCAGGTCGATAAATTCCCCGTCCTTGGACACCGCATGCTTGTGATCGGGCTTTACAGCCTTCAGGTGAGGCGCTGGGGCAGCGGCCGCAAATAGGGGTGCCTCGGCAGCCGGGGCATCGGGAAGGTCGAACAGCGGGCACGGCAAGCCCTCCAGCGATCGATATTCAAACGGGGCCTCCTTGTTCTTGATCCGGGGCAGATAAAACAGGCGGCTGGTGTCCACGCAGGACTGGTCGTTGTTCAGCCCCAAGGCGTGTGCAAGTGCAGCAATTCTCTCCCGCCACCGGGTGTTGGCCGATAGCTGGCTCTCAAAATTCTCGGCCACCCACGGTTCGGCCAACTTCAGAATAATTCTAAATTTGGGGCACGGGGCATGCTCCACGACAAGGTTGCGGGCGCTGCCCTCGCTGACCTCGTCAATGATCTTGGCCCCCTTGATCACGCGGGGCAGATAACCCTTCTTTTCGGCAAGGTATTCCTCGACCCCCTTGCCAGTATTGTCCGCCCGCCACTTTTCGAACGCAGCCTCTGAAATCTGGGTCTGGTTCGTCATATGGCTATGGGTCGAATGAATAACCGCCCGCCAGCCCTTGGCCGTGATAGAATCGGCGATTTCGCCCAAGCTGTAACCGCAGTCTGCATCCAGAACGACAACATCGATCCGGGCAGTCTGATCCATGCGGCGGGCAGTGCCCGTAAAAATGGCCGGCGTATAGCAAGGACCATCCTTGATTCCGACGCCAGGCTTGCGAAGAAGATCAGCAAAATCGTCAAACGTCATGCTGCGGCGATCGGACCACCGCACTTCAGAACGCGACTTGCCAAAAGTTAAAGATATTTCCTGCTGCTCTGCCATATCGGGATCATTATCAATCATTAAAAAGGAACTGCTCTGGTCATATATTGACGAATGACGATGGCAAGGAAATTCATCCACTCTTCGGATGTCATATCGTCAAAATTTTTGAACCCCATATTTTCCAGATAACAGCCGGCTGCATCGCTGGCATCATACAAAGCTTCAATTTCATAATCTTCAAATTTCCGATATTCAGAAACATCTATATTACCCAACATTCTGTTCATGGCAGCATGTACCCCATAATTTCGGTGTACTTTCCATTAGGACGCACCCGGATCTTCTTGGGAACTTCCAGAAACGCTGATCTCTTGACGGCTTCATTAGTATCGCGCGGCACTGGTGCAGTTTCCATAGTTCTATTGATCCACCATTTCACCGCTTTTTCGCCGGCATACCCAACATGCTCAAAGCATATCCATTCGCGGTACTGAACCAAACCACACTGATAGGTAACACACATGGACGGCGGCTTGCCGGGCTTGAAGTGGGCCGCATAGGTAACCTTGTCTACTTCTACCCATTCGTTATTTATCTGGCTGGAAAGTAATGCATCGGTTGATGCCACCTTACTGATCTTGATTTCGCGTGGTGGGAACTCAAAACCGCAGTTTTTGCATCTCAACGTACCCGCAGCGCATATCATTGCACATTTTGGGCAAACCTTGACTGGGGCCTCTCCTGGTTCCTCGTTGTCATCCTTTTTCTTAGATCCGCGAACTGTGTCTACGGGACCGTGCCGGCGCGTGTTCCCCGCGAAGTCTAGAACCAGACAATCATCCTTGCCGTTGGCCAACCGCGTTCCACGACCCAGCATCTGCACATAAAGACCCTGAGACTTGGTCGGCCGCAGCATGCCGATCATGTCCACGCCAGGGGCATCGAAGCCGGTGGTCAGAACATTCATATTGGTGATGCAGCGGATATTGCCTTCCTTGAACTCGCGCAGAATCCTGTCGCGCTCCGGTGCCGGCGTATCGCCAGACACTGTTTCGCAAGTCAGACCTGCCGCCTTGATCAGATCCCGAACGTGCTTTGCGTGAGAGACACCAGCGCAGAAGACCAGCCATGAGCCCCTGTCCTGCCCGTGCTTTATCATTTCCGCGACTGCGGCGACATTGGCTTCTTCCGTATCGACCGCCCTCTCAAGTTCGCCCGCAATAAATTCGCCGCCGCGCGTATGAACCCCGGTAACGTCCAGCGTCATGCTCGTTTGCTTCGGGATAAGTGGGACCAGATATCCCTGCTCAATCATGTCGAGCATATCTGCTTCGTAACAGATATCGGTAAACAGCGCGTCAACGCCGCTGGTAAGCATGCCCTGATCCATGCGGTAGGGCGTAGCAGTCAGGCCGATGATCTTCAGATCAGGATTAATATCTTTCAGGTCGCGCAGAAAGTTCCGATACATGCCGTTATCGGACTTCTGCATCAGGTGCGCCTCGTCGATCATGACAAGGTCGCATTTCTGCACTTCATAGGCGCGGCGATGTATCGACTGAATGCCAGCAAACAGGATCTGGCTGTCCATCTCGCGCTTGCCAAGGCCCGCGCTGTAGATGCCGGCCGGGGCTTCGGGCCAGGCGCGCAAGGCTGCGTTGAAGTTCTGCTGGATCAATTCCTTCACATGGGTCAGGACAATGACGCGCGTATCGCGCCATGTGCCAAGTGACTCTTGCAAAAACTTCGCCAGCACCACGCTCTTGCCGGTGCCTGTAGGTAATACGATTAGTGGATTGCCGTCGTCTGACCGAAAGTATTCGTATATCGAATCAATCGCTTCCCGCTGGTACTTTCTTAGTTCCATGACATGTTTCTCTATAGTTGCACCATTTACACGCAAACCAATTAGGGTCGTTTGATGTCTTCGCCAGCGGATACTTGGCTTCCAAAATGCGGCGGGCCTTGTCCTTGATGGCTTCAAAATCTTCGGGCACAAATTCTGTGCGGCAAGCGTCCCAGTCACGACCGCCGGGTGTTCCAACGGTCAGAAAGTGACGCTTCATTCCAGAATAGCCCATGTAGCACTGCGCCTGGGCGTAGTAGACCGGATCCCATTCCTTCAGCGTTTTCTTTTCGCCGTTCTTCTGCTTGATGCTCTGGAACTTGGCGTATTTCTTTTCGTTGACGCACTTGCCTTCCCAGACATGCCAGGTGGCCGGCGCTTGGATCAGGCCTTTGATAATGCCGTCCATGTGGCCTTTGAACTTGCCATCAAAATCCACGACTTCGAACTGGCGGCCGGTTTCAGGGTCCAGCGTCATGAACGTAATGCCCGGTATCAGGCGCAAACGCTCGCCCATCAAATCTTCTGTCCTGTGGCCGTCCGCGAACCGGCGCAGCGTAGCGGCGTCGAAGTTCTCAGGTTCAGGCTGGTGATAGCTGTACCAAAGCTTACGCGAGCATTCGTTGCCGATAGCCGACATGCCAAGATATTGGCGGCGCGGAGCGCGGGCTTCGCGCTCAACCATGGCTACATCTACTGCGGCAAGGTTTGGATCTTGAACTGGCGGTTGTGGAATAGCGACCATGTGTTCCCCTATAAAAAAGGGCCGGCTGTTACGCCGGCCCAATTTCTTACGAACGCCTCCAGGGCGGCGCGCTGCTGGCTGCGGGAGCAGAAGGTGCCGAAGCGGCCGGCGCAGAACCACGCAAGGACTTGTAGCCCTTGATCTCGTTTTGGGCATCGCGATCGATACCGTTCTTATCGGGACCGGCCGGGCGAACCTTCAAACTGATGGTGAACTCTTTGAAGTAAAGCTGTTCAGTTTCCTTAATCTTTAGAACACCACAGGCGCGGCTGATCGAAGACATGGTCCTGAATGCGATATCAACGGCAGTGGGATTGCTGTTTTCGATGTTCAAACGCTCGAACAGCTTGCGGCCGCGATACTGGCCATCCGTGATTTCGATTTCCATCCAGATGTAACGGCCAGACCCCGACTTGGTGTCGCGCCATTCGCTATTGATGATCTGGGCCGGGTAATCACCAGGCGGTATGGGTTCATAAGAACTGTTGGGTTCGATAGCTTCTGCGTCGAACATTGTGCTGAGTTGTACCATTTTCAGACTGCCTTCTTTTCAGTTTTGGGTTTTGCGTAGAACGGAATGCCAGAAGCGTAGGTATCCCAATCCATGGGAATCATGGGTTCAAGATTGAAACGCTGCTTGGCAAGGAATGCGGGGCGCTCTTCAGTGTACAACACGCGGTCGCCGCCCCCGACTGCCCGCGTGATCTTCTTGCCGAATCCCGCATCGGACTTGATGGTCGAAATGCGGTAGTTGGCAAACAAGACATTGTCCATGGCTTCCTGCAACAGGGCAGAAGCGCCTTTGTGGATCTTCGGAGTATACCGATCATAGGGCTCACTGTCGGGAGCCTCGAACCGGCTGATCTGGGAATGCGCGATCAGAATGACAGACATCTTCTTGTCATCGCGCAGGGCGCGCAAACCATCGATCATGGCCCGCCACATATCCAGCGCAGCGACATAGCCCTTGCCGTATCCAGGTGCTTCGATGTTGGCCCAACCGTTGTCCTTACAGGCTTGCGCCCAGACCAGCGGCTCCAGATGGTCCACGCTGTCCAGAACCAGCGTTTCATACTTGTGATCTTCCGAATAAAGAGATCCGATCGACTGCATGACCTCATCAAAGGTCCGAAGCATGCCGAAAGTATCGCGATCGATCAGACCCAGACCGTCTTCAGTCTGGAGAAAGATCGGCTTTGGTGCGCTGGCGGCGAAACTGGTCTTGCCGACGCCGTGTGGGCCGTAAATCATTCCCATGGGCGGCTTATTTGTCGCCCCTGATTTTACGTTAGCTAGAGAGATTGCCATCTACTTTCCTTTCTCGATTTTGAACGTGGGTTTCTTTGTGTTGACAGTGCGCGCAGGGTCAAAAATTGCTTTGATGCTTTGCGGCCATGCTTTGTACTTGCTCTCAGGTACGCTGTATTTGATTGTGACGTAATCCTCCACTGGTTCGTTCATGGCTGCAATAGCCGTCGCAGCGCGCCTCAGTGCGCCCTGGTCCCAATCGACATCCTTGGCCAGATCGGCGGTGACTACATATCCGTCTACCTCAATCCGCACTGATCCAGTGTCCTTGCCGGCAGCGCCGCGAAGCTTATCAGCTTCATCACTGAACCTAGACACCAGAAGGTTGTGCAGAAAGCCATCATACTTTTTGGTCAAAGCTTTTAATTCAGACAATTCATCGACCAAAAGAACAATCTGTTCGATCGGCATCTTGGCGGTCTTGGAAGCTGACAACGATTCCAGATCAGACAAAGTAATGCTGTTTTTCATAGTTTCCTCGTTAGCGAATAGATTTATATCGTCTATATGATAGCAGAATGCGGATAGGTCAAGCCTTGTGGCGGACCATCATTTCAAAAAGTTTGTAAGCACTTTTGGGTATTCTGGTATCCCCAGCGATCCAACGGTACCAGGTGGCAATGTGTATGCCGGCCATGTCAGCCGCTTCCACATATGTCAGGTTCAACCGCTTCGCCATGTCAGCCAGCTTTTCACCTTCAGTCATAAAACGAACCCACAATAGATGCCAACATCAAAACAACAATTCCAATTATTGTAATACCCAGAGCAGCAGATATACCGCTCAACACACGTTCCCCAATACTAGGTTTCTTCGGTGGCTCTGCGTACATTTTGGGCGGAACGCCCCAGTTTCTTTGATTCACTTTTCACCCTCCGTTATATGTTTATTATTCATACTTTCATAACCCCATTGGCTTTCAGCTTTTTATTTGCCCAGGACCAAAGGTCATTTTCCCAATGCGTCCATTCCGAATCATCATCAGGAAGGCGTTCGTCCATAATGTGAAGCGCGACTTCGCGCGTGACATCCTTGCTAATGCCATTAGCAAGATCGACAAAAATTATTGACTGCACACCTTCCCACTGCCCAGACGAAATGTTGTCCAGCACAGACTTCATGTCCTGCAATTCACTCAGCGGAAATTCAGAAATGTACGGCCCAGGATATTTAGGGGAATACGGTCCATCCATCACCGCAATATAAAACGTACTAAGCATTATATTCCTCCACCGTGATCTTGTAGTCCTTGCCGTTCATGTCCTTCACAAAGACCGTCTTGGCCGGCGAGATCAGCCAGCCGCCCCGGTCCAGATCCGAACACATAGGTCCGACCTGTTCGATCAGGCTAGAATCGTGCAAGCCGGCAATGATGCGTGTGGCGATGTAGTCCGTCAGGACCAGGGGCTTTATAGCCTTAAAATGAATTGCCATTTATCTATCCTTGATTAGCGATTTGCGATGTATAGCGAAATGCGATCGGAGGGTCAAATGTCTTTTGGGGCTCCTTTACTTGACGCTGATAGGATCAGAAGGTTTCGGTGGCATCAGGTCATTGATCCCAACCGCTGACGGCTTGCCGCCAACTTCCCGGCCATACCACTTCTCGCGTTTGGCGACGATTACCTCATAGGTAGCGAGACAGTCGCAAAGATATTCAGCCAGCATCCAGTCTGGCGTATCGCTGCCGTTCTCCATGCTGTGTGCGTTAATGAGATTGGTAAGCGCGTCTTGGAATGATATGGCCATGGTGTTGCTCCTTTACTTAGGTCTGCGGCCCGCAGGAACATCCCGCTTGCCTAATACTTTGTAAGCTGTTGCAGGACGCCATCCGGGCATCAGGTCTATGGCCTCGGCCACGCTGAACTTAGGATTGCGCCAGATGATAGTAGCCTCACGGTTGCCCATCACGCCGTTATCCTTGCGCCGCTTCTCAGCCTTCTGGCGGGCAAGTTCGGCCATGTATTCCTTGGAGGGCTTTGGGGGATCAATGGCCGCGTTCAGCATCTGGACGCCATGTGTACGGCTATCTATTAGCGTTTCAACGTCCAGCACGGTAGCGCCCCACTCATGCACCAGCTTGACGGCTGCGCCCATCGCTCTGCGCCCCGGCCCGAAAGCCAGCAGCCCGTCCACGACACCCAGCGCCTCGCCCTGCCGCATCTTGAACTTGCCCAGCGTCTGCCCCTTGTCGGCGCGGTAAATCTGCCGAGGCGTCAAGCCAAAGGCTACAAGGCGCTCCGCATCCTTCTCGTGGCGGGCATAGCCTCTAATGACGTTTGGGACGAGTTTGGCGCTTTTCATGGAATATTTCTACTCGCATTGACAACCGTAGTCAATGGGTCTATTTAGAGGGCAAGAATTGAAGGAAGGGCCGCCATGCGCCGCTTTAGTGTTTCCGCCCCATACGATCCCGCTTTGGACATTTACAATTCCAAAGAGGGGCGGAAAATGCTGGCGATATTCCAAAACGCGCCTAAATGGAAAAAGGAACTATGGCTTTCCAAGGCTCATACGACACGGAAGAAAAACAGCGCATCTGCTGTGAAGAAGGCAGACGCGATACGGCAAGCGCGCGAAGACGCAGAGAGGGATGCGGCGGAAACAGTCATTCTAGCCGTTTCGGCAATACAACACGCGCTGATGGCGTTGCAGGATACCCCCGCGCCGAATAATTTCAGAAAAAGTCTAAGCCCCCACGCGGTCCATAACGCCGTTTATGTACTGCGGAACAAGTGCGGTATCACGTTCCCCCCAGACGAGGAATTTTCGCGGCCCATTAAGCTGGATCGCGTCCATCTATCAACTGAACAATAAGGGCCCCTTTCCCGCGAAACAATTCAAGGAAAATTTATGTCGGAAAATATTCCTAAGTGGAGTGATGTTAAATTGCCTAAGTCAAGTGCAATGGCGATAGACATCAATGGATGGAAGTCCCAAATCTTTCTTGAAACAGAAGAACTAAAATCACAAGAAATAATTGTTAATGCTATCAAAGTGTTTTTGGCAGAAATAAAGGCCGCAATAAATCATTCAACAATGTTCAACGATGAGTTAGCAGAGTATTCCGAAGGTGTAGTTAAATTGTTTCCTGATATGAATGAATGGAAACGCAGGTCTGTGTTCCCTAAAGGAAAGCAAAGCTGGCGGGATGACTAAGAGTAACTTGTGTGTTATCTAGTCCGGGCCGATAGCAGGCCGACAGATGACAACGTATGGCTTTGGGAAAGACGCCCCGTTGGGTAACTCGACGGCTATTGATCTTGTGGAGCGCTTGGTCGCTGCGATAGATGCTCAGAGAGCGCTTGATGCCGCCAAGGCCGCAGTTCCAAACTACACGGCGCAGTGGAGCGAGAAAGATTATTACCAGAACGAACTGCACGACAGGAATTTGGCCGCTGCTGAATTGCTGGCGATGTTGAAACTCTAATAAGGGCCGATTGACAATGAACCGCGCAGAAGCCGAGAAAACAATTGACGACTATGAAGCGTTGACCGCGAAGGCTGTTGAAATTCTCAACGGAGAGGGACCGCCTTGGGGCTACGTTGGAAACGCCGAATGGGCCCATCTGACGTTCGACGGTGATGATGCAGTAGTCAGTCACCCTGACGCTGGAACTTATTACGACAGCATTACAATCGACACTGATACCGAGAGGTTTCCTGCCGCGCTACTATTCATGCCGGACGCCGAACTGAAAGCATGGAAGGTGGCGGCAAGGAAGTCTTATGACGAAGAACAGGAGCGCGATAGGCTCGCAAGGATAGCGGCGACTGATGCCGCAGAGCGAGCGACTTTTGAAGCTTTAAAGCGCAAGTTTGAAACTGTTTAAAAAGGGCCGCAAAGTGACCGAACATGCCATAAACCCGATAGATGAAGCTGAGTACGAAAATCTGCCATGGCTACATGTATATCCGCAGTACGCTTATCACAGCGAACTCAAGATCATCGGCAATGCTGTGGCGCTTCTGCATCTTGCGGACGCCCTGCGCGCAGCGGCGGAAACCGGAGCGGGAAAATCGTCTGGCATTACCAGCGACGGCGAGGGATTCCCCATTGAAATCTTGCGTACCAACACAACCGGGTTGCGTTATACCTCTCTGCCATACACCGCAGAATGGGCGCGCGATCTGAACACAAACCCAACTGAACAATAAAGGCCACAAGATGACTTTCATTGAAATGCTTTTGTCTTTCACGCCTACATTATCGGCAACAGTAGAGAAAGATTGCAGCATCATTCGCATAGAGTTTGGTGGCAAAGACGCCACCAAGCAGATGAACGCTACATGGAACGCTCTGCATGATGAGATTGAAGCCGAAGCAAACGAACAATAAGGGCCACAAGATGCTATTTGTCAGCCTCATTCGCGGATTGGTGTTCTACGTCGTGCTGTTGGCGCTCGGAACGGGGCTTGGCTGGCTGGTGCTGCCCTGGCGCTACGACATGTCTGTCGGGTCGCCTCACATGATGATGGCAATGATAGGCGGAGGTGTGACGCTGATCCTGGCTGTCGTTGTTGTTCTCTCATTCGCCACCACAAACATTCACTAAGGGCCAAGCAGATGACCACACCACGCGCCTGCAACACGCCCGAATGCGGCGAAGAAGCAACCGGCGATTTGTGCGACGGCTGCCGGGATAACCTGCTGGCGCCGGCAGAAGAAGCCATAGACGACCCGATAGGTCGTGCCCTGGACAACGCCAGAGACAGGCACGAAGAAGAAAGCTTGTGGCAGGAGTTCGGTCAGTGAGTGTCGTAAAAAGCAGCGATTGCCCACAATGACTATGCCGGATACAATTCTTATGAGAGAGCGGCGCGGAAAGCAGACGCGCAAGATGCCGGGTAGCGACTGTAGCTCATCGGGGCGGCGAAAGCCGGAGAGCAGGTCGGCCAGTCTACGGTTCAACTCCGTAGGTCGTCCGGAACAAAGGCCGAAAGTGGGGGTCGCGTCCCACCTCTCTCACCACCTCCCACAATAAAGCGAGCGCCTGATGCCTGATTTCTGGACCGACGACCGTATAGCCACGCTGAAATAGATGCGCCAGAACGGTTGCAGTGCCACTCGCTCAACATCTTCATCCGTGTAAGTCATTTTTCCTCCAGCGCGGCGTCGATCATTTTTTCCCACGCGGCCTTTGCCGCCATGTCGCCAATGGTTTTTGTCCCATACGGCTTGTAGTCCTTGTCAGCCAAATGGGCAGATGGGGAGACATCCCCCCCGGCCATATACATGGCACCCGTAGGCTCCCGCATGGCGGCAATGGCGGCGCGGGCTAGACTTTTGGGATTATAATAACCGGGTTCGTAAACGTCATTGATAGCCTTCGCCACCCGTTCGATCATGTTGGTCATATCTTCGCTCCATACGCCGCGATCAAAGCGGCATCGCTCCTGCCGTCGTCTTTTTTACGCTGAAACAATTCTGCCCGCGCCGGGAACATCTGCATCGCCCGCTCGCGCGATCCGTCCTTGCCATCACGCACCTGCATGGCCTTCTGCCAAGTTTGCGGCGTGATGATGGTGACAGGAATATTGAATGCCGCCAGCACACCTTCCAGGATGCCGGTAGAACGCCCAAACGAAAACACACTGGTCACGCCCTGACCCGGCATCGCATTCACGCGCTCCAAGTAAGCGTGTGAGACCTGCCTTCCTGCCACGATCGTGCTTACTCCGCTGGCGCAGACTTCGCGCTTGGATTTCTTGTTCCTCACAACATCCACCGTGGGCATGTCGTAAACCACCAAAGTCTTTTCGATGGTGTTATAGAACGCAAACGCGCCGTTCAGGCCGGGATCTATTCCTAGAATTATCATTTCTGACATTCCCTGATGCAAGCGGCATAGCCGGCGATATCAATCGCCGAATCCTGATGATCTGGCGTTTCCATAAGCCGGGCAAGCTTTAAAGCAGTCATGCACATCGCCACCTGAACCGGCGTGACCGGATGCTCCAGCAGCGTAGACCACAACGCCGCGATGCGCTCATGGTTTTTCAGGATTGGGCCATAGTGCCGGCCGCGCTCCGCTATCGTTCCAAAAGCGTCCAAGAGCATTGACGCACCCGGTTTCAATTCCTCATGCACCCCGTGATGGTGCGACACCGCCATCTTTTTCATGGCCGCGCCTTGCGGGATAAAGCGGCAAGGAAGCAAAGCCCCTGCGATGCCATTTCGGATTCGGTCTGCCGGGCATGTGCTATGCCCATTTCATAACCGTTCCTGTACGCCTGGCCAACATCAAGGGCGCGGGCATTCAGGTTATGTACGAACAACGCTCCCGCCAGACAAAAGCCTATGCCGGCACCAAATAACAATCTGATCATCACTTTTCCTTCCGGCCCTCTAGCAGAGCGCGTTCCATTAGCCGGTAAATCAGCGCGCGTTCTGGCCCGCTAAATCCGGTCCACATGGTATCACTGATTTCTTCGGCCGCAATCTTGTTGACCAGCAGCCATTGCCGCTCATTTTCCAGATTGGATTTAATTCCCCAGAACATTGAATATATCCTGACCGCCTGCGAAGCGTTTCAATTGTTTTTCCATACTAGATACCTTCCTGCCGAAAGGTTCATTCTTGCTCTTATGCAGCGTCAAGGCATATGTCGCGCCGTCTTCGCGCTGGAATACAAGCTTGTAGTGCTTGCTTCGATCTTCCAGCCCTAGGCATTTCAGCCCGTGCCTTTCGCCAAAACTTCGCAACTCCCTTTCGATCTTCATTTTATTCCGGCCTTCTTATTCCATTCATCGCGCGTTGGCGTGTAATGATAGATGGCATGCAACAGGTTATCTATGTCACCACGCACCACTTCGCTCATGCACTGCACATCTTGCAACCTCGAAACAAAGTGGAGCATTTCAGTGTAAAATATTTCCTGCGCGCGTTCTTCCCGCAGCCGCTGGTAACGGTCTATCTCAGGTTCCGGCTCGCAGCCTGGAAAATATTCAATTGATCCCATGATCACCGCTCCGCGCGAAACAGCACCGCTTTAACGTGCAGCTTTGCATTCGCCAGCCGGTGTTTGTTCTCTTCCGTCTCCGGTACACCCATCCATGCATAGGCCTCGGACAATGCAACGGCCAGCCAATGGCAATCGATGCAACCCTCGGGTTCCGGTTCATCCATCATCTTACTTAGCATTGCACAATCCTTTCGCAGCCTTCAGCACGTTTCGCGCCTGTGTCAGTGTTTCGTTGAAATAGGTTTCATACTCATGCCCATAGAAATCGCGCGGATCGCATTCCACCGCCGCCAGCATTTCATCCAGCGCCTTGTAAAGGTCCGCCGCCTGGCGCTCCAGAACGTAGGCATACTTATTCAAATTATGAATATCCATTTCGTAAGTCTCCACGATGTTATCGAATGCACTGATCATTTTACTTTCCCCATTGTTCGGCCATCGCTTCTGCAATGCCGGTAAATGTTGTTGACCTGATTTTCCACCTGTCTTCGCTGGGCGGCAAATTGTACCATTTGGGCAAGCTGCGGCCGCTCTTCGTAATGTGCCGCTCCCCCTTGCCAACGACATTGGTCGGCACAAGATGCGGCAAGTTTTTCAACCAAAGGCACGTTGTCTTTGTCGCCTCCTGCCCGAACATCCACGGTTGAATAATCTGGTCGGGCTTCCTGATCCTGCTGCTGATAATGCTGACAGGATTTTCCAGCGCAATGCGCGGAATAGGTTCATCAAGTAATGCGCGCACAAAATCTAGTGCTTCCTCTTGTTGCTGCTTTTTATCTTTAAACCAGCGCGCGCCGCTTACAGCCAGATGGGTGCAAGGCGGGTGGCATATCATCATGTCCCAGCCCTGATTTAGAAGCGGCAGGACATCGCCCTGAATATGGTTTGGGCTTCCATCATCGGCCGGCAGCAAATCGCACGACCAAACGTCATGGCCCCTCGCGGCAAATGCGCGCCGCGAGGTTCCAGAATATTCGCATGCAATCAAGATACGCATTAGCGGCACGCCATCGCTTCGTCGTGCAGCCGGTAACGCGCGATTTCGATCTCTTCGCGCACAAGGTCCACCACAATCGGATCATGGCCGCCGATGTTCCAAGTCCGCACCTGATAGAGCGGCTCGCTGCGCTTCCAGTCATAAACTGTTGCGATGGTGCCGCCGAAATCGATCACCCAGTTCGCGCGCGTCTTGCCATCATGTCCGCGCTGGGCGATGCCGAATGCTTCGCGCACCTCTTCGTAAGTGGCTCGAACGTATCCCTTCAAGCTGGTGCCGTTGGCGGCATCAAAAGTATCTTTGACTTCAAAATGCATAGTTATTACCTTTCCATTAATAAATCGATTTGCGGACACTACGCACAATGCGAAGAGCGCGCAAGAGGGTCCAGGCGGGCGCCAGGCGGCACCTGTCCGGGGGTGAAAAAACAAGGAAACAAGGGCGCGGGCCTGACCGCGCCCCTGTCAGGTCATGCCGCGCTATACAATTTCAGTGGCGATTGTATACTTGACTACACGGAGAAAAAGATGAATAAAATCAACGGACAGGCCGACACTCCCGCTGATTCGCGCAAGAAATTCGCCAAGGCGATTTCTGGAAACGAGGAACGAAAACCTATTTCTGCGCCATCTTTGCCTTGGCCGCCGCAATCCGTGCGTCACGCCGCTGCCGTTTTGAAAGCTGAGTTTTGCCCTCTAGTGGACCGCGCCGTGCTTTCATCTGCTGGCGCTTCAGTTGCTGCTGCTGACGACGATCATTTTGGGAACGGGATAGCGGGACAGATCCGCGCGCAAAGGATTTCAGCCGTGGCATTTGCGGCCATCCTTGAGGCGATTTGTCCGACAGTGCCTGCAAAGCAAATTCGCCGTAGTAAAAAAGCACAGTGAGGTCTCCCAATAGGTGCCGGTGAAACTGGCGTATCTTGGGATTTCGCATTCTCTCGGCGCTTTGTGGTTTGCTTTTAACGGGGTCAACCACAAGGTTCACAACGTTGAATAACAGATTGATGGCGTGAGACATTGGAGTATGGGCGATGTCGTTCCTATTGGGCGCGTGTGCGGCCATGACCGCCATAATCCATTCCAATGCCTCTGCTGACTTAGGATTTGCGCGGTCGCAATTCTCTAGAACTGCTTGGAGCATGTCACGCTGACCTGCATCGGACGCGATGGAATGCCAGATGGCGCGTCCCAGCCCTAGATCATCTGGCGTGGCGAGCCTGCAAAACGCTTCCCCTAAAATTCCATGGAGGCGATTCCATGCCCAGATCAAAGTTCCAACGTTTGTGTTATAACCCTTCACCAGTTTGGTGATCATCGGGTGGAAACGCCGCGATAAGACCGCTTTACGCTTGGAGCCTGCCATGACGAAATCTCCCGATCCGACAAAAGACCCGGAATTTCAGGGTGTCATTCAACACTTCCTGAAAACACCGCCTAAGCCCTTCACGCCGCCCGTGAAGGCAAAGAAAGGTAAGGCGAGTCCCAAGCCTGCCAAAGCCCGGATTCAGCGCCATCAGGGCCGCTAGCGCGACCGAGAGTTAAGGCGTAGGCTTGGCCTTTAACGGGGAGGCTTACATGATTAAGCGCACCGCCATTTTTATCCTCTTAGCCGCCATCGGGGCTGCATCCGCCCAGACCATTTATCAAGGCGCTGGCACCTATTCCACTTATGGCAATCAGACTTATGGGCCGGGTGGAACGCAACAGACATATGGCCAGCAGACATATACACCGGGCGGCACATATTCGACGTACGGAAATCAGACGTACGGCCCAAACGGTCAGACCTTTTCCACTTACGGAAACACGACATACGGAACCAATGGCACAACATCGCAGACGTTCGGAAATCAGACCTACATTTATGGTCCGAACGGCGAAAACCACACCTGCTCGCACTACGGTAATCAGACCTACTGTAACTGATGCACAATGTTCACGTTTAACGGGATAGGAACCCGGCTCTATGGGCACGCGGTACAACCTGATGGCAGCTACATTGCTACCAAATGGGCGGTGATATTATTCGTCCCAATCTTCCCGCTGGAATCTCATCGCGTCATTATCAAGGAACCAACTTACGGGACTCCGTTGATCAATAGCACCACGTCTTATTTTTCGCAGGCCATTCCGCTTGATCATGGTCAAGTGCTTCGGACCTACGCAGTAACAGCGGCAATCATCGGTGGACTCGCTTGGGTAATTGCGAATAGCCACTGACTAATATCAGTGCTTTCGCCAAGCCTTCTTCCCCCAAAACACACGCTTACGCTTGGCAACGGGATGGCCCTTCGCCTTGCGCCAACGGATGAATGCTGCGGCTTGCTGCTTAAGCGTTAGCGGCTTTACTAGTCCGCCGATAAGTCAGGCGCTTTCCGGCGATGCCAGCAAGAGCCTTTTCGGCGCGCATCGCATCATCAATGCCGAACGCGGATCGGGTGTTAGCGCGAAAATCAAACTCAGCAAGGTAGCGGTCAAGATGCTGTTCGCCACAATGTTGATACGTCCCAACCATGCCGCGCTTAAACACGCTGAAAAATCCTTCCAACGTATTAGTGTGAACCTTGCGGCCAGCCTTACCTTCGCGGACGTATTCCTTGTTGTGGTCAACCGCTTCATGGATGCGGACGAGGCCGGTACGGGTATAAAGACCCGAACCATCCGTATGCAGGATGCTAGCGGGATGAACGTTAGCGGCGAGAATGTCTTTGATGGTGATCTTGGTGGCGTCTTTGACGCGCTTGGAGCGAACCTTGCCGTCACGTTCCACAAGGCTAACAATCTTCATCTTGTGGCCCATGCCGCCCCAAGGCTTCCTGCCGCGCTGGTTGTCGGCCTTACCGATGTAAGTTTCATCGGCTTCAACAATTTTGCCTTCGCCGCCAAGCGGGCCAGCATCGGTACCCGTGGGCTTCATGCCTTCGCGGATACGGTGGGCCATGAACCAAGCGGTTTTGTAAGTGACGCCCAACATGCGGCTTAGCTGGTGGCTGGAAATGCCTTTCTTGGACGAGCAAAGCAGGTGAGTGGCAAACAGCCACTTGCTGATCGGAACATGGCTGCGCTCGTACAGGGTGCCAACGCGGACGGTGAACTTCTTGCGGCAGTCGCCACAGTGGTACCAGCCAGCCCCCAGCGCGCCCGTGGCGGCCAGGGCCTTGGCTTCCCCAATCTGGCCGCAGAACGGGCAAATGACCCCATCCGGCCAGCGCTGGGCTTCCAGATAGGCGCGGGCCTTATCTTCGTCTTGAAAGAGGGGGTTTTGAGCGGTTCCAGCGGCCATGACTATTCTCCTATGGGCTGGAATATAGGCGAATCGGCCTGTGTAGTCAAGTATACAATCGCCATTTCAGTGCCTCGGGTTCCGGCATCAAATTCAGAATGGCAACCGCAGCCGCCAGCGCGGGCACCTTGTCCCGCTTCGCGAGCAAGTCCGCCACCGTGCCAGACTTTGGCTTGATGGTGTACAAATGCCCGTCCGCCTTTTTGAACAAAACCGCGCGCTTGATTGCGCGCCGATAGTCCGCCGCAACAAGGTGCTTCAAGAAAATATCATCAATCACGATATCCGCGTCTTGCTCCAAGGTGCTGCCATAACCTTCGAGCGGCGGCAGCGTTTTTGCGTAGGCGTTCAAGCGGTCTTCAAGTTCTCGCGGGTGATATGAATTGCAACCGCCGTAACCTTCATTGCTGACAGTGCCGGCGCGCTTGCCGTCAATGTAAACTGTTGCTTCGAAACAATTCGTTTCCTGCGAAGCGAACGCCGCATGCTTCACGTTTTTCAATTCAATGAACATTTGCTGTTTCCCTTTCCTTTGTTATTTTCAATGCAATCTTTTTTGCTGCGTTAACGTCTTTGCGAGACATTCTAAACCCGTTTGCAATTAAGCTGGATATGCTAACCATCATGTCTTTTGTATGTTCCGTTGGTGCCATGATGGCGAATGCCAGCGTTTCGCCCAAGTATTGGACCAATTCTTCTTTTGTTTTTCCCATATCAAGACCCAACGCTGGCATAATATCCGGCCGCGCATATCTGGTAGCGTTTGCGGCCGTCTTTTTCCGTATCACCAATAGGCCATGCGTCCGCTCTGCATCCAGCAACAAAGATTATGGCCTCCAAAACGTCATCAAGTTCCGCCGGCGTGAGCCAAAGCTTTTTGTTGATCCTGCTTTTCCAGTTTTTGGGCGCGACAGTACGGAACGCTGCGCGCAATTGTTCGGCCCGCTCAGGCGTGGGCAGCCAGTCTTCTATTGTCATGTTCAATTTCCTTCTGTTGCTTTGGCGATTGCAGCGCGGGCTTTTGCCAAGGCATCGGCGTCATCTTCCCCCCAGCAGTAATAATCCTTCGCGAGAAAACAGCCCCAAAGTAAGTCCATAACGCCTTCAGCCTTTTTTAAAGCCTCCAGCAATTCAGGCGCGGCCGCGATAAGGCGGGCATTTGCGCGTTGCTCGCTGTGATCGTTTGCAATTACCGTTAAAGGCAATGACGTTTTGTCTGCGCGCGTTATGCGGTAATCGTGCGCATGGTTGCTAGTGTAGGTGCAGCCCCATGGGCCGGGGGTGTGTTGCGTTTTCATTGTTCAATTTCCTTCTGTTGCTTTGGCGATTGCAGCGCGGGAAGCCCGCATATGTTGACGTTTATGTTTTTTGGCATGGTTTTTCCCTGTTAACGTGCGCGGGGATGGTTAGCGCAAAAGGTTTTAAAGTGTTCGGGCTCCATCTTCATTACTCGCTCAAGTTCTGCCCATTGTTCGCGGGATGGTCCGAAATATCCGCCTTGCGGGTTTTCTGCATGGCGGTCCAATACCACGCGCTTTTTTGTATCGTCCAAAATAAACAGTCCGTTATGCTCGGGCCCGATTAGTCCGAACGCGTTATAAGCACCGGCAATGCCAATAATATAATCGCGCTTGCCAATGCGGCGACGGCGGGCCGCGCCGTCCGCATGCATATAATTCCCGATGCGGTTTTGGATACCTTGAGACATGTTTTCCCCTTTCCTTAGTTCGAAACAATGTTGGACACTTTACGCTTGCTAGTACCATGGGCCGGGAAGCCTATGATGCTTTTCCGGCCCGCTTCCGCGCACAAGCCGCAAGATGCGCATTGCACGTTATCTGAAATGGTGGCGGGACAAATCGCAACATGACGGCCCGCCGGGGTTTTAAGCGCGGTTGTTTGATCGCTTGGCAGAACAACCGCAACCGGCGCGCCGGTTTCCGCCAATTCGTCCGCCTCCGCCAGATTATCGGCCGACAAATTGACCGTGAAACCCTCGCGCAAAGCAACGCGGACCATTGTCAGGTTCGCAAGCGTCATGGGCTTGTGAGTGTAGGTGAAACCGCGCCGGCCGCGATTGGCTTTTACAAGTTCGCCAAACGCAACCGGATCAATATCGTTTCCCTCGCCGGGCAAATCGCCGGCTTGGTTATGTCGCCACAGTGTTCCCTTTGGCAAAGCGGCAATGGCGCGCATTGCGTCCGCCCATGCCAAGCCCGCCTTGTGCGCGCTAACCTTTTTCCAGAACATGCCAAGCGGGCCCGTTTCCGCATAACAGCCTGTCCCCTTGAGCGGGCAAGCCGGGGGACATGTTTCCGCGCTAGTGGTGGTGACGGGGATCGGGCCGGTTTTGGCATTGGCCGATACTCGGGTAAAAGCGATGTGTGGGCGCATGGGTTATCCCTTTTGTTAGCAAATCAATGCCCGCACCTTATCGCGTAACGCGAACGGGGCGAAGCAATATCTTTTAGAATTGTTCTAAATTACCAGGCGGCCGGCCGGGCAAAAAAGCCCCTTTTGGGGCTTTTTTCCGGCTTGTGGGGCTTTTGTGGGGCTTAAACGTAGGCGGCTTCGATTTGGTTGCAGCAATGGTCGCAATACAAGGCGGCATCTTCCCAATTAATGTCGGCCCCTTCTGGATGCCAGCCGCTTCTGGTGTCATGCGACAAGGCCGCGCCGACAATGCTGCGCCATTGGGATTTGACACAAGCGGGGCAAAGACGGCCGCCGTCTGTGGTGACAATGTACATGGGATACCCACCCGGCCATGCGTAAACATCGCGGGCGACATTTTTGGCGGCTTGCAGGTTTTTCATGGCAGGGCTTCCTTTGGCGGTTTCGGGCAGTCAGTCTTCCCGTGTTATATGTCGCATATTGCGAGGGGTGAAGCAAACCTATTTCCTGCATTCTCGGTTAATTCTTGCATTACTTGAGACTGGTTATTAACTAGGGTTAAAGCTTTGTTTTATAAGGAATAATAGTAATATATATATAAAGATTATATATTTTTACATTCTTTCACTATATCAGTTTCACCCCCTTCCCCTCCCCCCTCCCCCTCCCCCTTTAGATAGCCCGATTGCTGAGAATGCAGTTTTTCGCGCTGCAACATGGTTTTTTGTGTTAGTTTCCAGGCGGTTACAGGCAAATCAATTCTCGCATGCTGCAATGGCGAAAATGTAGGAATATTGAAATCATTGAATAATCCCTTGCGGGAATAGAAAACTACCGCAAGTGCGAAGGGAAGTGGCCGGCTTGGCCGGGCTTGTATCCCGAGCCCGATGTTTCACTCTTTGGCTAGTGTAAAACCCGCCAAAGGCGATTTGATGCCCGAACCAGATCCCGAACAGCCCGAGCCTTTTGACGTTTGCCCGCCCGACAAGCCCGTTCACCAAACGCGCGATGCAGTTAACGTGCGCGAAAAACTGGAAGCGGTGCAACCGCTAATCTATGGCTTGCCGCTTGCGGCTTACGGATTGCCAATGCCTCCGCCGCGCGTTCCTACAATTCAGGGTCAAAAAGGAAAAGGCGGCAAAGGCGGCCGCGCACCTTTCAAGCCAAGCGATGAACAGCGCGCGGCGGTTTATCAATATGCGGCCGTTGGTGTGCCACAAGAGATCATCGGAAAGCTTTTAGGCTTTTCGCTTGATACGCTCGAAAAGTATTTTCGCGATGAATTGGACATGGCCGGGCCTGACGCAACGGCGCGCGTTGCGGGCACGTTATGGAAAAAGGCGATGGATGGCGACACGGCAAGCGCAATCTTCTGGATGAAAACGCGCGGCGGATGGCGCGATGTTTCGCGTACTGAGATAACCGGGCCTGACGGCCGGCCGATACAAACGCAATCGCAAGTGGTTCACCTCGACACAAGCGCGCTTGATGTTGAAGCGCGCGATGCCTTGCAACAGGCGTTGCTCTCTGCGCGCGGCGATATCATTGACACCGATGCGACCGATGTTGAATGACGCGCGCGCCTGGCGCTATTAGTCCGCGCACTGATCAATCGCCAGCCGGCGCCTGGGCGAATTAATCCGCACACGGACAAAGCAATCTGCACACGGACGAACTGATCAGCACACGGATCAATTGCTCCGCACACTGATCATCCTCGCACGGATAATCAGCACACTGACCATCCGCACACGGACAATAAGTCCCTCCCCGCCCCGCCCCCGGAGAATCCCAGCAGATACTCTCAGGTACCAGTGAAACCCCGCAAAACCGAAACGCGCCAAAAAATAAATTGACCGCGGTTTCTCAAAAAGCGAATCCCATAAAATAATTAAAGTACCCCCAGGGGGGTACCCCCAAAAATTTCAAGGTACCATCTAGCGCCCGGCCATCAGCCTAGCCAGCGACGGCGGCCGGATGGTGCTGGTGGGGTCTGTGCTGACCGGCAGCACGGCTTTCTTTTGGGGCGGCAGCTTGAAATTTCCCGGCCTGCCCGGCACCCGCATCAGTTCGCCGCTTTTGACCATGAGGGCCAGGACGTTGCCGCACCCGGTCTTGCTGATCGGCAGGTCTTTGACTTCGGGCAGCGTGTGGTGGACTTCGTGGAAGCTGACCGACTCGACGTTTGAGAGCATGGCCATGACAACTTCGGTGATCAGCGCCCGGCGGCGGGCGGCATCGACTTGAACTTTGTGCGGCTTGAACAGCGGATCCATGGAATTTCCTTTAGTTGGTGCCGGACCCTACCGGGGTGGCCGAAGTCTTGTCTAGACTTGTAAACGGGCGTAGCGTCCCGATGTTAGCAGCATCGCATTTTGTGATCAGGGGCTTATGGGCAAGAAGTTTATGTTTGGCGGCAAGGAGTACGACCTTGACGCGACGTTGATCGATCTGGAGCGGAACAAGTGCGAAGAGGACTTGTACGAGTTCATGGTCGCTGCGTGGAAGTATATTGACCCAAACCCGTTTGTGCATGGCTGGCCGCTCGAGGCGGTGAGCGAGGCTTTGATGGCTGTCGCGGACGGCGATATCCGCCGGCTGATTGTGAACATCCCGCCGCGCTGTTCCAAGAGTACGCTGTGCAGCGTGGCGTTTCCGGCCTGGGTCTGGGCGCAGCGCAAGAAGTCTGCGACTTGCGGGCCGGGTGTGCAGTTTCTGACGGCGTCGTTTGCCCAGCAGTTGAGTTTGCGTGACAGCGTGAAGACGCGCCGCTTGCTGGACAGTAGCTGGTACAAGGAGCGGTGGGGCGATCGGTTTATGCTGACGAGCGACCAGAACACGAAGGGTCGTTATGACAATGACCAGGGCGGGAGCCGTCTGGCGACTTCGGTGGGTTCGGCGCTGACTGGTGAAGGCGGCAATATCATTATTGTTGACGACCCGAACGCGGCGCAGGAGGCGTTCAGCGAGGCGACGATCGCGACGACGATCGATTGGTGGGACAGCGCGCTTAGTACGCGATTGAACGATGCCAAGAGGGGCGCGTTTATTATCATTCAGCAGAGGCTGGCTGAGAATGATTTGACCGGCCACATTCTGGAAAAGCAGGTTGGCGACTGGCACCATTTGTGTTTGCCGATGAAGTACGAGTGGGAGCGGCACAGTTATCTGGTTACGGGCTGGCAGGATCCAAGGGGTTTGGATGATGAGGGCGAGCCGCTGGTTTATGTTGACGAGAGCGGACGGCGGATACCTAGGGATTCGGCGGCGCAGAAGGTTTTGACGGAGGAGCGGCAGAACATGCTGCTTTGGCCTGACCGGTTCGGCGAGACTGAAGTGCGGTTGCTGGAGCAGCAGTTGGGTCCGTTTGCGGCGGCTGGTCAGTTGCAGCAGCGGCCGGATCCGGCTGACGGCGGCGTGATCAAGAAGGAATGGTGGCAGCCATGGGATTTGGATTCGTTCCCGCCGTTTGATTATGTGATTGCGGCTTTGGACACGGCGTACACGACCAAGACGGAAAATGATTTTAGCGCGCTGAGTGTCTGGGGCATTTTTAGCGCGACGGTGGCTAATTCGCCGTCGAACTATGTTGGCCGGAACAATGAGCGGGCGAGCCAGAGCGAACGCGAGGACATATTCGACGAGGCGATGCGGATCAGGAATAAGCTTGAGACTGGATTTGGCGAGCAGTCGCCGAAGGTGATGCTGATTCATGCGTGGCAGGAGCGGCTGGAACTGCATGAACTGGTTGAGAAAGTTGCCAAGACGGCAAAGCAGTACAAGGTTGACAAGCTGATTGTCGAAAACAAGGCGGCCGGCCACTCGGTGGCGCAGGAAATCCGCCGGCTGTACAACTCGTCCAGCTTTGCCTGCCAGTTGGTGGATCCGAAGTCTCAAGACAAGCTGGCCCGGCTGTATTCGGTTCAGCATCTGTTTGCCGAAGGCATGGTACATGCGCCCGATCGGCAGTGGGCGGACATGGTGATCCAGCAGGTTGGGCAGTTTCCGAAGGGAAAGCATGACGATTTGGTGGATACGGTGTCTATGGCGCTGCGGCATTTGCGGGAAATGGGGATGCTGACCCGGTTTGCGGAGCGCACGGAAGAGATTGAGGATATGAAACGGTACATCGGGAAAAGCTATTCGCAGCCTTTGTACCCAGCTTGATGGTGAAATGTCATGTCAAATCAAGGACATATAGAAAATTGCGGCCGGCATGGCGGCATTCGGAAGATTCCGAAAGGCGAGGGAATGCGGAAGTTCGGGCGGTTTCTGCCCGGATGCCCGAAATGTTTGAAAGAATGGGTAAATCAGGGGTTCCATGCCAGTTGGATGGACGAAGATTTCAAGGGGAATGATCAGTGAGTGAGAGTGGGCGTGTTCTGGCGAGTGCCACCGTGGACGAGATTCGCGGGGGGCCGGTGCCGTTGTGGGAGGTAAAGGTCTGGGGCCAGCCGCCTTATGACCACACCCGAACCTATACTATTGAGGCAAAAACTGATAATTTGGCGGCGCAGGAAGGCATTGATCTCTTTGTGGAAGAGATGCTGTGCTTGCATGACGACGCCATAAGGAAGAATTGATATGTCCGCACCCGGACTCGTTCCGTACAACATTCGTCAACCTGGTCAGCAGGATCAGGATCAGCCTGACGCGCAGGACGTTATCGTCGAGATGACCGATGAAGGGGCTGATGTTCCTGACATCGATGAAAAGGGCAACATCCTCAAGATTGAACATGGCGATGGCTCGGTCACGGTATCTCTGGACGGCCGGCCGCTTGAGGAAGCCGGCAAGAAGGGACCGTCTGGCTGGTTTGACAATCTGGTCGATGACATTGATCAGGATGAATTGAGCCGCATCAGCGGCGAACTTATGCGCGGTATTGAAAACGATATCGATAGCCGCAAGGACTGGATTGAAGATCGCACTCTGGGTGTGAAGCTTTTGGGCTTGAAGATCGAAGTGCCCGGTCTTCAGGGTGCCTCGGACGGTGCGCCGGTTGAGGGCATGAGCAAGGTTCGGCATCCTCTCCTCCTCGAAGCGGTCCTGCGTTTCCAAGCCAACGCCAGGTCTGAACTTCTCCCCACCGACGGCCCCGTTAAAATCCGCAACGACAACAACAATGCGGATCTTCGCGAAGACCAGTTGGCCAACGCGCTGGAGCGCGACCTGAACCATTACCTGACTTCGGTGGCGACTGAATATTATCCCGATACCGATCGCATGCTGTTGCAGCTTGGCTTTGGCGGCACGGCGTTCAAGAAGGTTTACTTCTGCCCGCTGCGTAACCGCCCGGTGTCTGAGACGGTGGATGCTGATGATCTGATCGTTAACAATTCGGCGACTGATCTTAGCAACGCCAAAAGAATTACGCATCGCGTCATGATGCGGCCTTCGACCGTAAAGCGGTTGCAAATCCTAGGAGTGTACAGAGATGTTGAACTTGGACAGCCGGATGCTCAAAAGCTGGATAGTCTTCAGCGTGAAGAAAAGTCTCAGCAGGGTATCCAGCCGGATTCGTTTCGCTATGAAGACCGCGATCGCGAAATCTATGAGTGCTATTGCGAACTTAACATCAAGGGTTTTGAGCATAAGCACAAAGGCAAGGAAAGCGGTCTTGAAATTCCTTATCGGGTAACGATCGACGTTACGTCCAAGGAGATCCTGTCGGTTGTCAGGAATTACGCTGAAGACGATCAGGAACTGCCGGAAGCCAAGCCCAACTTCGTCAAGTATACGTTTGTGCCTGGCTTTGGTTTCTATGACATTGGCCTGCTGCACATTCTGGGCAACACGACCAACGCCATCACGGCGGCGTGGCGCGAACTACTGGATGCCGGCATGTACGCCAACTTTCCCGGCTTTCTGTTTTCCGACTCTGGCGGCCGGCAGAACACGAACATTTTCCGCGTTCCTCCGGGCGGTGGCGCATTGATCAAAACGGGTGGCGCGGCCATCCGTGATGCCATCATGCCGCTTCCGTACAAGGAACCGTCTGGTGCCCTGATGACCCTTGTGGAGAACATGGCCCAGACTGGTATGCGCGTTGGCGGCACCAGCGAGATGCAGGTCGGCGAAGGCCGGGCTGACGCGCCGGTTGGCACAACGCTGGCCATGATTGAGCAGGCTGCCAAGATCCTGAACTCCGTTCACAAGCGCATGCATGCCGCCCAGGCTGAAGAGTTTCGGCTGCTGGTCGAGTGCTTCAAGGAGCATCCTGAATCGTTCTGGCAGCGCAAGGGCAAGGCGGCTTATCAGTGGGATGAGCAGACGTTCTTGCAGGCTTTGCAGGACTGCGAACTGACCCCGCAGGCGGACCCGAACACCGCTTCGCATGCCCAGCGCGTCATGAAGATCATGGCTTTGAAACAGTTGCAGGCGGCGCAGCCCAGCCTGTACGACCCTATTGCGATCGACACTGCGGCTTTGCAGGCGATCGGTTGGTCCAATCCCAGCCAGTTCATGGCACCGGCCAGCGCGCAAGCGTCGCCGCCGCCGGAACTGCAAAAGATTATTGCGGATACAAAGATCAAGCAGCAGAAGGCCGACGCCGATACGACCAAGGCCAATGCCGACGCGGCCGAAGTTCGGGCCAAGATCCAGCAGGGCGCTTTTGCCCCGCGTCCGCAAAACGGCGGCGGTCTGGGTGCCGGCTCTACTCAGGTCGATACCGAAGTAGACAAGATGATGGCCCAGGCCAAGCTGATGGACGCCCGCACCAAGGCGCGCGATATCGATGTCAAGCATCACGATGTGCTGCTTGAGAACCAGAACCGCGATCTGGACCGCCACAGCCGCGAGAAGGCGCAGGTGCTGGAACTGGCGCGGGACATCATCGCGCACCCGGAAGAAAAGAACGAAGTGCCAAAGGCGGTTAAATCAGCCAAGAAAGATGTCGAGTCGTGAAAGATCCGAAGGCTATCCAGAAAGCTTTGATGGCCGCCAAGTCAATTGGCGACAGCATTGGTCTGGGGCGTAGGGATGTTTTGGACCAGCCTCAGAGGTATGCCACCGGCGGCTACATCCATAAAGCCAAAGGAGGCCACATTCATGACCACGCCAAGGCTGTCCGTCAGGCCCTGATGGCGGCGAAGGACGCTCCTATCCCAGAGAGCGCAAAAACCCTTAAGACGCAGCAGGGCATGTTCTTGGCCGGCAAGCGCAAGGCGATGCTTTACACCCACCAGGAGCCAGCCCTGCCCCAAGGTGCTGCCAGGCTTGTGACCCAGCATGGTGTTTTTCACTACAACCCTGCTTTGATTGACAAAAAAGCTATTGAGGCCGCCGTTGCCAACGGCCGTGTGAACGAAATTCTGGGTTTGGGGCCGTATTCCAAGACCGACGTTTTGTACCGTGTGGCCAAGGGTGAGCCTTTGGTTGGCGTTATAGGCCGGGATGCCGGCGGCCATGAAGCACTTTCTGCCGTTGGAACGCCCAGCACTGCGGCCGAACAGGCTATTGCCATAGGCCGCCAGTTGCCGGCGGGCGGTAACGTCGGGGTCGAGCATCCTGCAAAGGTTCTTATGGAACGCGCCTCGTCTAGGGGCTCCGAACCACAATGACTTCAGTATTTTCCAAAATTCGGACTATCACTGCCTATGTCCGTGCTATAATTATGGCAGCACTCGCCGGGACGCCGGTTCTAACCTCCATGGAGTACAACAATGTCTGAACGTGCCAAAGAGGCAAGAAAGGCGATGCGCGCCAAGATTGCCCGTATTACGAAGCCCGAAGGCGATAACAGCAAGAATCAGATTGATGCCTCTGATTTTGTTGGCTACCCGGATCTGGAAACCACTGCCAAGACCGGTGCGCGCCCGATTTCGCGCCGCCAGTTTAAGCGCGGCGGCAAGATCGTTAAGGCTGAAGGCCACAAGGCCAAACATCACATGGGTCGTAAGGCCCGCAAAAGCGGAGGCAAGGCGCTGACCGCTGACAGCCTGATCAACCGCAACGTCCGCGAAGCCAACGAAAATCGCGATGGCGTCAAGCACGTTGGCGCGTTCAAAAAGGGTGGCGCGGTCAAACGCAAGCATAAGATGGACGGCGGTGATCTTGAGGGCAGCGGCACGACTTGGCCCGGTGGCGGCAATCCCCAGTCAGGTCTGGTTTTTCCTGCTTCTGCTGCCCAGAAGGCCGAGGCGGCAAAGGAGGCTGCGGCCCGCGCTGCGGATGATGCCAAGGAACGCGCCCGCGAAGACGAAATGTTCCGGTCCTATCGCTCGACCGGTAAGAAGCACGGCGGCAGTGCCCACCATAAGTCTCACCGCAAGCACAAGATGGACGGCGGTTCGTTTGTGCCGACCAGCCGCATGGCGTTCTCCGGTGGCGAATCCCGCATGTCGAAGGCGGCTGGCCTGAAGAAGGGCGGCCGGGCGCGTAAGGCTATTGGCGGAGCGGAAATGAACCCGGACGAAATGGAGGCCGCTAACCGCGTCATGCGCGTTTCTAACGCGAAGGGACGGTTGACTCCTCCAGATGCTATCGATGAACAGATTTTCGATAAATCTGCTCGCGAAAAGTATATGAACAAAAAGTACAACGAGTATCAGGACAGCAAGCCGCTTGATCTGACCAAGGAAATGATGGTCAAGAATCCCCGTAAGGGCCTCAAGGGTCTTTTCCGCAAGCGCGGCGGTTCTGCTCATAGCGACATCGCCGAAGACAAGAAGCTGATCAAGAAGGCTTTCCGTCAGCATGAAAACGCCGAACACGGCGGCAAGCATGCCGAACTGCACCTGAAGAAGGGTGGCTACGCCAAGAAGAAGCATGGCGGATCCATGAGCGTTTCGGATGGTGAGTATGAGGGTACCCGTCCGACCGGCGGTCGCCTGGCCCGCAGGCGCGGCGGTGCCGCTAAGGGCAAGATGAACGTCAACATCATCATCGCCCAGAAGCCCACCGATGGTTCGCATATGATGCCTCCGGGTGCTGGTCCGGCTCCGGCCCGTCCGGTTCCCGTGCCCCCGGCCCCGCCTCCGGGCGGCGCTCCGATGGGTGCCGGCGCTCCGATGCCCATGCCTATGCCGATGCCCCCCGCTGGCGGCGGCGCTCCGATGCCCCCGCCCCCGATGGGCCGTAAGCACGGTGGTAAGGTTGGTCACCGCAGCTACAAGTTCGTTAAGGACATGGACGCGGGCGCGGGTGGCGGCGAAGGTCGCCGCGAGAAGGTCAAGATCTATGGCCTGAAGCCGTCGCAGACCACGAAGAACTACTAACATTGAGGGGGCGGTGTAACAGCCGCCCCTTTCAATCAACAAAGAGGAGAAAATGTTTAATTACAATAACTTATTTGAAAGCGAATTAAGAAAATCAGTAGAAGAAGAAATAGACAGGCTAAAAGATAATCTTTCCAACGGACTAAGCGTCGTTGATTATCCCGAATACAAACACCAAGTAGGTAAAATTGCCGGTCTTCGTACAGTGTTGGAACTGTGCGACGAAGTTCAATCCAAGTTGTCTAAAAAATAAACGGAGATTGTTTAATGCCGTACATGGTTATGACTCACGAAAATGATCCTAAAGAACTGTTAAAGAAAGAAATTGGAGATCTCAGCCAGATTGAGATTTTCAACACTCAGATTCTTTGCGCCGTTTATATCCGACCCCAGAAGACAAAAAGTGGCCTTTATCTTCCCGACTCTACTGTCGCCGAAGATCAGCATCAGTCCAAAGTTGGTCTTGTCGTGAAGATGGGGGCTGATGCTTTCATTGATGATACCGGCAAATGGTTCAAAGACGGCAAGATTGAACTTGATGATTGGGTGGTTTTTCGCCCGTCAGATGGCTGGAGCATCACTGTGAACGGCGTTCTGTGCCGTATTCTTGATGATACCAATGTCCGTGGACGCATTCAGCAGCCAGATCAGGTCTGGTAAGGAGATTTTATGTCTAAAGAACCGGAACAAATTGAAATTGAATTGGAAGAAGTCGAAAAGAAGCCGGAAGCGGCTGAAATTGAAGTCGTAAAGGCCGAAGAAAAACAGGAAAATCCTGAACTGAAGGTTTTGGAACCCGAAGAAGGCTTGGAAAAGCTGAAAGCTGATCTGGAACGCGAGCGCAATGGCCGTTTGGAGGCTGAAAAGCGTGAGCGGGAAGCCCGTCAGACCGCATTTAAGGCCCAAAACGAAGTGCAGGACACTAATCTGCACCTGGTTACCAATGCCATTGAAACCGTTAAGCAGACTGCGGACGTTTTGAAGGCTAATTACCGCGAAGCCATGTCAATGGGCGACTTTGACCGGGCTGCGGAGGTGCAGCAGGCCATGGCAACCAACGCTGCAAAGATGTTGCAGCTTGAACAGGGCAAGCAGGCGCTGGAATCCCAGCCCAAGCAGAAGGCCCCGGAACAGTACCGGTCTTCGGATCCTGTCGAAGCCTTGGCCAGTCAGCTTTCGCCCCGTTCGGCCGATTGGGTTCGCCGTAATCCGCAGTGCGTGACCGACCCGCGCCTATACCAGAAGATGGTTGCGGCCCATAACTTGGCTGTTGCAGACGGTTATGAGCCGGATTCGGACGATTATTTTGATCAGATTGAAACCACGCTCAAAATGAACCGCCGCGAAGCCCCGGTTCAGGACGACGCCATGGCGGAGGCTGCCAAGCCTGTGCAGCGCCGTTCTTCGCCGCCGGCAGCGCCTGTCACCCGTAGCGGTAACGGCACCGGTACCAACCCAAATCGCGTTCGCCTGTCTTCGCAAGAACGTGAGATGGCCCAGATGATGGGTATGACCGACCAGGAGTATGCGAAGAACAAACTTCTCTTGCAAAGAGAGGGGAAAATAAATTGAAAAAGTTATTTTATGTTTACGAGCATTGGAGACCAGACACCAACCAATGCATTTATGTTGGTAAAGGTTCTGGAAACAGGGCTAGAAATATGAACCGCGATAGATGCAATCAACATCGCGGGATTATAAAAGATTTAGAAGAAAGAGGGCTTTGCATTGAAGTCAAAATTTTCATTGGTGGGTTAACTGAGCCTGAAGCTTTTGAAAGGGAAAGATCGCGCATTAAATTTATGCTCGATTCTGGAGAACCAATAGTAAATATTTTGAATGTCCCTGAGTACAATAAAAGATTCGGAAACCCAAAAGAAAAGCATCCCTTATGGGGGAAAAAACATTCGGAAGAATCAAAAAAGAAAATGAAAGAGTCTGCTAAGAACAGGCCAAAAAGAAAACACACGCAAGAAACAAAAGAAAAGATGCAAAAATCGGCGTTAGAAAGACCAGATTTTCAACAAAATATGGAAAAAATGTGGTCTTTAAATTCTTTGAAACATAAGGAGTTGAACTAGCATGGAAAACGAAGCCCCCAAGCGCATGGGACGCCCGCGCAAGCCGCGCGCTGCCCCTGTTACTATCGAAGCCACTGCCGCCGTTGTTCCGGCGGAGGAAGGCACGTCCATCCCCCGCCCCGATATGCGCCCTGAAAAGCGCGCTGAAGACCCCCGCGCCCGTGCTGCCAAGCGCGCCGCTGAGATCAGGGGCCATCTGGGCGACATGGACGAAGGCGTGGACGATTTCCGCGCCCCGGAAGCGCCTCCCGGCTGGAATTACGAATGGAAGCGCAAGACCCTGCTGGGTGCCGAAGATCCGGCCTATGCCGTCAGCCTGGCCCGTACCGGCTGGGAGCCTGTGCCGGCCGATCGCCACCCGTCTTACATGCCCACAGGCAATAAACATGCCACGATTGAGCGGAAGGGCATGATCCTGATGGAACGCCCGCAGGAACTGACCGACGAAGCCCGCGAAATTGAGCGTAAAAAGGCCCGTAATCAGGTCCGCCAGAAGGAAGCCCAGCTTAACGCGGCCCCTGAAGGCCAGTTTGGTCGCGATCACGACCAGGTTAAAGCCAAGATTAACAAGACCTATGAGGCCATGCCTATTCCCAAAGACTAAATACACTAAGGGGCGGGTAGAAATATCCGCCCCTTTGTTTGTACTGTTGACATGATGTGAAATGGGGCGTATTTCTTGCGACACAGCCCCTCCCCCGGCGTGGAGGGTTAATTTATCCCCGGTCTAAGTCGCCCCGGCGTGCGATGATGGCCTCCTAGAAAAGGAGAACCCGTCATGGCGAATACTTTCGCGCCTTTCGGTTTTAGTCAGTACGGTGGTACCGGCTCTGCTCCCACTTATGAGCAGGTCGCGTCCTTCTGCGCCTACAACACTGCCGCCATGTATTATGGCGATCCCATCTACCGCAATGGCACCACTGGTGGCGTGTATCCCACGACCCCCGGCACTGGTATTCTTGCGGGCGTCTTCGTTGGTTGCAAGTACCTGTCGGTTTCGCAGAAGCGTACCGTCTGGAGCAACTTCTGGGGCGCTTCTGACGTTGCCAGCGGCAACAACCCCGAAGTGTATATCGTGAATGACCCCAACGCCCGTTTCTTGGCGCAGGTCGGCGGTTCCACTTCGACCGGTCTGGCTGCTGCCGACATCGGCGCGAACGTGCAGTTCAATTACGGCACCCCCAATACCTCCAGCGGTATTTCGGGCGCGTACATTGACATCACTGTCACCCCCACCACCACTGCCACTCTGCCCTTTAAGGTTGTCAGCCTTCCGGCTGACCCGCCGGGTGCGAATGGCACGTCGTCTGGCGCTTACAACTATGCGGTTGTGGCGATCAACAACGTCGAAACCAAGACCCTCACGGGCGTCTAAGGAGTAAGGACCAATGGCTGTTAATCTTTCAGCAATCAAAGACCTTCTCCTCCCCGGCCTCCGTGGGGTTGAAGGCAAGTACGAGATGATCCCGTCTCAGTACGACAAGATCTTCACCAAGCATGATTCCAAGCTGGCTCTCGAACGTACCGCTGAAATGCGTTACCTCGGTCTGGCCCAGTTGAAGACGGAAGGCGCTCAGACTTCCTTCGACAACAACGCTGGTGAGCGTTACGTCTACAATCAGGAACACAATGAAATTGCGCTGGGCTATGCCATCACGCGCAAAGCCATTGACGACAACCTGTACAAGACGCAGTTCCACCCGTCGAACCTCGGTCTGATTGAATCTTTCCAGCAGACCAAGGAAATCTACGGCTCGAACATCCTGAACAGTTCCACGACCTACAACGCCAATATCGGCGGTGACGGCGTGTCCCTGTTGGGCTACAATTCGTCGGGCACTCTTGTGAACCATCCCATTGATGGTGGCACGGTTGCGAATACCCCGGCGACTCAGGTTGATCTGAACGAAGCTACGCTGCTGAACGCGATGATCGCGATCCGCACGAACTTTAAGGATCAGGCTGGCCTGAAGGTGTTCGCCCGTGGTCGTAAGCTGATCGTTCCTCCGCAGTTGGAGCCGGTTGCGATTCGTCTGACGAAGACGGAACTGCGTCCGGGTACTGCGGACAACGACGTGAACGCGATCATCTCGACGGCTGGCGGTCTGCCCGAAGGCTACATGGTCAACGACTTCTTGACCTCTGCCTACGCGTGGTTCCTGCTGACCAACATCGATGGTCTGTCGTACATGAGCCGCGTGGCCTTTGAGACGGACATGCAGGTGGACTTCGTGACGGACAACCTGCTTGTGAAGGGCTACGAGCGTTACAGCTTCGGCTACTACAACTGGCGTTCGATCTACGGTTCGACCCCCACCTCGTAATCGGAAATTTCTCCTCCCAGTAAAATGGGAGGGGAATCCCCAAAGGAGACAACATGTCTAGTACAGTCTTTACGGGTCCGGTTCTGGCGGGCAATGTTCTCAACAGCGACGGCACGGGTAATCTGGCCGGAGTTGGTGGCAGCAACGGTCAGCAGAATGTGGGCTTTTGTCAGATGGCGCAGTCTGCGGCCATCACGCAGGCTACCAATGGTTCGGTGGCCGGTGTTTACACGACGACTATCGTTATTCCGGCGCAGAGCCAGATTACCGATATTTACTTGATGGTCACTGCTGGTTGGTCTGGCGCTGCCAAGACCATCGGCATTGGCACCACGGTTTCCGCGACGGCTCTTACCGCCGCTGCTGCTGTGGACGCGACCAATGTTGGTCAGATCACGATCACCCCCGGCACCAATGCCACGGCGATCTCGAACTGGAACAACACTGGCACCACCGACATCGAAATCGTCGTCACTTCCACCAACACCGGAACGGGTGCGGGCGTTCTGACCGTTTGCTACTTGCAGGCGATCAACGGCTTCACCAACGGCCAGTACACTTAATAGGAGAGATCCATGAAGGGTCACAAGGCACACCACTCGCGTAAGCACCGCAACACCGGCGGCGTCAATGAGGCCGAAATGGACCTCAAGATGAAGCCGGAAGCGCGTACCAATGCCAAGAAGATCGACGCGGAGGCCGAAGAGCGCCGCCACGGCGGTCGCGCCAAGCGCAAGCACGGCGGTCACGTTTCGCATCATCACCACGGCATGGTGAAGCATGTTGGCCATGTTGAAGGCAAGCACGCTATGCACCACGCTGGCCGTAAGGCCCGCAAGTCTGGCGGTTCGTGCGAAGCCAACCCCTTCTCTTCCGCCCGTAAGGGCACGGCTGCTAAGGGCCGTAAGGAAGAGACGGAGTTCGAATAAGATAGACAGTAGGCGGAGGCCACCACCTCCGCCTACCACCTTCTAGGAGATGCGGCATGGCCGGTGCTTGGACGCGCAAAGAGGGCAAGAATCCTGCTGGCGGTCTGAATGAAAAAGGCCGTGAGTCGCTTCGTGCCGAAGGTCACCATATCAAGCGGCCAGTTTCTTCCGAAGAAGCCAAACACAGCCCCGCTGCCGCGCAGCGGCGCGAAAACTTCAGAACTCGTATGTGCGGCACGAAGGAAAAGCTGACTTCTGCTAAGACCGCACACGATCCCAACAGCCGGATTAATCTGGCGCTCAAGAAATGGGATGTTAAGTGCTGACATGAGCAAGAATCCTTTTTGGGAAAAATCAGCACCAAAAGACGCAGTTCACAAGCATTTGGACCGTCATGGTGTTAAAATGGCTAAAGCCCATGCGCGGGCTGCTGGCAGGCCGTATCCCAATCTGGTTGATAATGTCGCTGCCGCCCGCGCTGGACACACGAAAGGTAAATAACAATGGCGATGCCGAGTATTGTTTTGACGCAGACTGGCGCTGGCGCTTCTACCTACGCCATCCCTGATTGGTTTCAGAACCCGTTTAACATTGGCTTACAGGCGGTTGTTACCGGCACTGTTAGCTCGTTTGCTGTTCAGTATACGCTGGATGACACGACCGCTGACGGGTATGTCGCTTCGAGCGGTAACTGGACTGCTGTGCCCAGCATGACCGGTCTTTCGGCCACTACTTGGGGCACGTTGACCGTGCCCTGCCGTGGTATCCGCATTAACGTCACCACTGGTCCCGGCACCGTTACCCTGAACATCCAGCAGGCGGGCACTCGCTAAGGAGTGACCTATGACGACTAGCGGTACTTGGAACTTTAACCCCGGACTGGGCGAAGCGACTATCTACGCTTTCAACCTGTGCGGCGTTCGCGGCACGGAGATTCTTCAGGAACACATGGAATCGGCCCGTATGGCCGCAAACATGATGCTGGGTCGCTGGAGCAGCGAAGGCGTTAATCTTTGGGCGGTTGATCTACAATCCATTCCGCTGGTTCAAGGCGTTTCAACCTATTCGGTGCCGTCCAACACCATTGTCATGCTGGATTCGTATGTGGTCGTTAGCAGCGGTGGCGTAACCACGAACCGCCTGATCCTGCCGATCAGCCGCACAGAATATGCGTCGTATCCCAATCCCAGCCAGCAGGGCTTTCCGACCACCTATTGGTTTGACCGCCTTCTGTCGCCCACGGTGACGCTCTGGCCGACACCGGATGGCAACGAAACATCGTTTAACTATTATCGCGTTCGGCAGTTGCAGGATTCCGAATTTACTAACGGCCAGACAGTAGAAATTCCCTATTATTTCCTAGAAGCCTTCGCCTATGGCTTGGCGCAGCGTCTTGCCATGATCTGGGCACCGGAAAAGGTCGCCATGCTGAAGCCGTTGGCTGATGAAGCCTACAACATTGCGGTGCAGCAGAACGTCGAAACAGCGCAGCAGTATATTTCCCCGCAAATTTCTTCGTACTTTCGGCCATGATTAATATTATCGTAAAAAAATGTAATGGTTGCGGAGAAGAAAAGCCAATCGATGCATTTGGCGCAGTAAAACCGGGTCGCGGAGATCGCCATAATCGTGCGTCTAGGTGTAAAATTTGTCGTTCTGCTCGCAATTTAGAATGGCATAAAAATAATTTTTCCCGTGCTAAAAATAATAGGAGAAATTTTTACGTCAAAAACAAGATTAAAGAAATTGCTTACGCAAAAGAATGGCGCGAGAACAATTTAGATCGTCATAATAAAAATTATAGTAATTGGGCTAAAAATAATCGTCCTAAACTGACGGCAAAGCAAAATGCTCGCAGATCTTTAAAGATTTCGGCAACACCGGAATGGCTTAATTTTTTACATAAAACTAAAATTGAAGAATTTTACGATGTTGCAGCAGCGGTTTCTGTTCAAACTGGTGTTAAACATCATGTAGACCATATAATTCCGTTGCAGGGGGAATTTGTTTGCGGACTAAATGTTCCATGGAACCTTCAAGTAATATCCGCATCAATTAACTGTTCAAAGAAAAACAGGGTAGCATAATGGCTTATGCATCACGCTCTGGTCGCGCTAGAACAAATGCGTCTTCCCCATCTGCACACGCTATATGCGATAGGTGCGGATTTCGATGGAATTTTTCGGATTTAAAATTTCAGTATGACTGGCGTGGTGCGGCTCTTCAAAATTTGCGTATTCTAGTTTGCCCGACTTGCTACGATACGCCGCAAGAACAGCTTCGCGCTATTGTGGTGCCCGCTGATCCTACGCCGATCATCAATGCCCGTCCTGAACAGTATGTCAGTGACGAAACCAACTATCGCACTACGTCTGCGCCTACGGTTTATGACCAGAACACCGGCATCCCGATCCCTGGCAATAACGTCCGCGTTACGCAGGACGGTAGTACCCGCACACCCCAGCCGATCGGCCCGCCCACTGGCCTGACGCAGGACGCCCAGTCTCCCATGTTTGAAGGCCAGGCTTATAACGTCCTGCTGCCAGTTCTATCCATCAATGCCAACGGAACCGACCAGATTACGGTCACCTGTTCGGCTGCTCATGGTCTAATTACGGGGTCGCAGATTTCGGTCGCAGGCGTCCCCAATAAGGAGGCGGCGGGTTTCTACAGCGTGACCGTCACCACGGGTACAGCGTTTACCTATCAAACGAATATTGCTATACCGTCTGGGAGCCTACTTGGCTCTACGACCAGGGTGGCGACGGCGCTTGTGGGCGTGCCGTATAATTACTCACAAATTCCGCAGACTGGGATTTAACTATGGCGAATACGACGATCCCGAATCTCCCTTTGGCAACGTCCATTACGGGCGGGGAGCAACTTGAGGCTGTTCAAAGCGGTACTTCGGTTCGTCTGACGGCATCGCAAATTTCCGGTCTGACTCCCGGACCTACGGGTCCGGCTGGAAAGCCCGGATCTACTGGTGCCACCGGCCCTACAGGCCCCACGGGGCCTACAGGTGCCGTAGGACAGGCTGGTCCACAGGGTGTCACCGGACCTACTGGCCCCACCGGCCCGACCGGGCCAACCGGACCAACTGGATCTACAGGGCCGCAGGGCGCACAGGGTATTACTGGTCCAACTGGCCCAACTGGTCCCACCGGTTCAACTGGTTTGCAGGGAGCGCAGGGTGCGACTGGCTCAACGGGTTCCACAGGGCCTACAGGGCCTACAGGGCCTACAGGGCCTACAGGGCCTACAGGGCCTACAGGGCCGACTGGCCCTGTATCTACTACTCCCGGCCCGACTGGCCCCACGGGCGCTCAGGGGCCTGCTGGTGGCCCTACTGGCCCAACTGGGCCTACTGGGCCAACTGGCGCAACCGGCGCTTCGTCTACAATTCCCGGTCCCACTGGCCCAACTGGGCCTACTGGCTCTACGGGTGCAACTGGCCTTACAGGTGCCACCGGCCCCACCGGCCCGACAGGTCCAACTGGGGCGCAGGGCATCCAAGGTATTACTGGTCCCACCGGCCCTACGGGCCCAACTGGGGCGCAGGGCGTTCAGGGCATCACCGGCCCCACCGGTCCGACTGGCCCCACAGGTCCGACTGGCCCGACCGGTCCAACTGGTTCAACTGGTTCAACTGGCGCAACTGGTCCCACCGGTCCCACAGGCCCCACTGGCAGCACAGGCGCGGCTGGCCCCAGCACGATCACGGCTAACAGCACGGCGACGAGCGGGTTCAGTGCGGGTCAGTTGCTTTATAGTGATGGCGCCAAAGTTCAGGCCGCTGGTAACGCCATTGCGACCTCTCTTGCTCTTGGCGGTGCCACCATCGGCACTAACGCTCTGGCTGTGACTGGAACGAGTACGTTTAGCAGTACCGTAACCCACTCAGGAGCTACTACCCTTTCCGGTGCTTTAACTTACGGCGGCGTGACGCTCTCCAACAGCGTCACCGGCACCGGCAGCATGGTGCTGTCTGCCAGCCCCACAACTACCGGCACCCTGACCGGCGCTGCGGCTAATTTTAGCTCCACGATCACGACACCACAAGTTTCGTTCACGGGTGCCGGTGCTTCTAACGTACAGGCAACGATCAATACAGCCCAGACTACCGGCCACATTCGTCACGAACTCATCAACACCAGCGGACGCCTATTCCTTGGTATCGAAAGTTCTGCTGGCGGCACATTGGCGACAGGATCGTCGGCGTACGCGACGGTTTTTGGTTCCGTTACCGCAACGTCCACGCAGATAATTACCAGCGACACGGTTCGCCTGACGATTGATAGCGGTGGCAATGTCGGCATCGGCATGACGCCCGTCCGCACACTCGATGTTACCGGCACCTTCGGCGTGACAGGTGCGTCTACGCTTGGCGGTGCCCTCACTTACGGCGGCGTGACGCTCTCCAACAGCGTCACAGGCACCGGGAGCATGGTGTTGAGTGCCAGCCCGACATTCACGGGAAATCCGATTATTTCCGGGGCGAGCGGATACCTTCAATTCCTAAATGGGACAGCCGCAGCCGCAATTGGTTATTCGGGTTCCGCTGGGTCTTTGTTAACGAGCGGTGCGATTGGCGATCTTGTCATTCGTGCGGAAAATAATCTGCGTTTCAGTATCGGGGCCAATCTTGCTGCCAGTGTCGGCTCTGACGGCAGCTTCCTTGTCGGCACCACGACGAATGCGGGTGCGGGCTGCGTGTCTATAAACGGCGCGGCAAATAGCAACGTCTTTAAAATAACCGGATCGGCTTCTGCCAATGCGCTTTTTACCTGCACAAATGCTAATGGCGGTTATATAAACTTTAGTTATGGCGGCACCGGAGCAAATCTTGGTTATATTGGAAATTCGCTTGCCATTGTTGCTGGCGGCGCAAATTTAGAATTTATAGTTTCGGCGCAAGCCGGTCCAGTTGCTTTTTCAACTGGCGGAACAATTATTTGGAGAATGAACAGTTCTGGTCATTTAGTTCCTGCTGTTAATAATACATATGACATTGGGACATCTGGCGTCGGTGTACGCAATATCTATTCCAATAACGCTCTTAACATTGTGTCGGACGCGCGGTTGAAGACTGACGTAACTGATATCGACAGTTTTGCCACGAAATTTGTTATGGCCCTAAAGCCTAAAAGTTATAAATTTATTATTGGCGATAATGCACCTGTCCGTGACGCCAATGGTCAGCAAGTTGTAGAAGAAATTAACGGTGAAAAAGTACCAAAGTATATTACTCGCCCCGGCACCCGCACTCATCTTGGCTTTCTTTCGCAAGACATAAAGCTGGCTGCTGATGCCGCCGGAGTAACTAATTACGCGGGCTGGGGGCTTGCCGACAAAGATGACCCAGACAGCATGCAATCAATTCGTATGGGCATGTTATTGCCGGTTGTCACCAGCGTAGTCCAAAAACACGAAGCGGTTATTGCCGCGCTTGAAGCCCGTTTAACCGCACTGGAGAATAAATAATGACCACCACATACACATGGCTCGTCGAATATATGTCCTGCTACCCACAGGCTGAAGGCGAGACGGATGTTGTCTTTAACGTGGGCTGGCGTTGTAACGCCACGGACGGCACCTACTATGCCACCCAGTACGGCACCGTGGGCGTCCCCTACGTCGCGGGTGACCCCTACACCCCGTATGCCGATCTGACACAGGCTCAGGTACAGGGCTGGGTCTGGGCCAACGGCGTCGATCAGGCTGCTGTTGAGGCGGCTCTTGACACCAACATTGCCAAGCAGGTCAATCCCCCTGTCGTAAACCCGCCTCTTCCGTGGAGCAACTAATGACCCTCGACCTTACCCTTGAGCAGATCAACGTCATCATGCAGGCGCTGGGCAATGCCCCGTATATTCAGGTCGCCCCGGTGATTGCCGAAATCCAGAAGCAGGCCGCGCCGCAGGTTAACCCGGCCCCGGAAGCTGTATGAAGAAGACCCTTATTGTCCTAGCCCTTCTCGCCGCGACCCCGGCTGACGCCTCGCCGTCCCTTGCCATCTGCCACACGCCCTATGCCCTCTGCGCCTCCAGCGCGACGGTGGCGGTACCCGGTAAGACCGTAAAGGTTAACGGCAACACGTTCCCTATGGGTATCTCAGTATGCCCAGTCCTCAAGGGTGCCAGCATTGCCGACCTGAGCCTGATGAACGGCTCCTGTAAGGCCCCCAAGGGCAAAGTCTGGTCCTTGTTCAGTAACGCCACAACCTACCCCGTCGCTCCGACGTGGGCACCCACCGCCGTCGTGGTCCGCACCTTTACCAGCACGTCTAAGCCGGGCGGCGGGTTCTCCAACATGTGGTCCATGCCCTGCACGGTACGCCCCAAGCCAGTAAACGGCGCGACCTTGGCCGACTGCGTAGGCCCCATGAACGAAAGCCCGTGGACATCGACCACCGTCCCGGCTGGTGCTACTATTGGTACTGC
>Ga0214175_1000035_pt1 | contig 58415 bp, 43 predicted proteins | sample TroBogEpilimnion_17_FD_153013 | JGI IMG/M metagenome (GOLD analysis project Ga0214175, IMG submission 153013) | Freshwater microbial communities from Trout Bog Lake, WI - 09AUG2007 epilimnion | ecosystem: Environmental > Aquatic > Freshwater > Lake > Epilimnion/Euphotic zone | place: Trout Bog...
TTCGGCCCAATCCTGCGGATTGCCTGTTCGGCCTGACGGCCTCACCGAACCCCGAGGGTTCTCATCCCTCAAACGATAACTGGCGGAGAGAGAGGGATTCGAACCCTCGGTACCTTGCGGTACACAGCATTTCCAATGCTGCGCAATCGACCACTCTGCCATCTCTCCTAGTTATCTATCGAAGGTTCAGCGAAAAGGTAGGAGGGCAGTTCGTCAACCACGGACTGTTTACTCGTTTCGGCCCGTTTTTATAACTTATCCGGGGCAATCCACTTGGCACTGATGACTTTGAAGCGTCGCCCGAGAATCTTGTTTACCGCCAGTAAGGTGGCATCTTCCAGCCTGGTTTCTGGCGGGTTGGCGGGATTTATGAATTCGGGGGTGCGTTGGACGATGATTTCCAGCACCGCCGTGGCACCGATATCCGTGGTGCTGTTGCTGTTCGTGCGATCTCCGTAGGCACGAATGGTGAAGGTGTCGGAACGATTGGTTAAGATCGGCCCTAGCACTTGGAGTAGGGCGCTTTGAGTGAGACACCCCGCCGCTCCGAAGCCCGTGTGCATCCGGCTATTATTATTGGTGTCCAAGATTTCGAGGTTACGGAAGTAGCAGCCAGGTGGCATGCCGCTCCGTTGACCAGCGGTGCCCCAATTATGCGAAATGGCAGGGTTGATAGGTTGCGCGTTGGTAAAGCCCGTGCTGAGCCCGTTAGAGCCCAGCAAGGTGTCAGCCCGGGAGATGGCGGCATCGAGCGTGCCGGAGCGGAACATCCATTTATTGGTTTCAGCGGTGCTGGGTAGGGCGGGGAAAGGGGCTGATTGATTTTCGAGGGTGTAAAAACTGTTTTGATAGTAGTTGCCCGATTGCTTGGTCGGTCCGAGGAAGCGGTTGATGAACTCACAAAGCCCCAGGAATGGGGTGCCCATGTTTTTACCACCGGGGAAGTTGGCAAAGTGACGTGGTGAAATGGCGACATCTTGGTCGCGTTCGTTGCGCTGATAAAATTTAGTGCGGGCTTTGATTTCGTCGACCGTGGCTTTAGCAAGAGCGCTAATTTGCAAGTCGCTTAAATTAGCGAAACCCGACCAGAAGGCATCGTCGCGCAAGTTGCGAGTTGCAGGGTCTTGTGGGGATTTAATCACTAAGGGTGCACGGGCATTGAGATTTGGGCTAGGAGCCGAGGCGGCTTGCGAGCCTAAGCCGATTTGTTTCAGCGACCCAAATAGAGCGGTCCAAGCTTCCACCGAGGTAGAGTTAACATTAAAGGCTCCATCATTCAGTAGATAGCCGCCTAGGCGACGGTAGCCTGAGGGGGCTTTATTACCTACGGGCGTCAGGAAGTTAGGATCGGCGAGGGCGGTGTTGAGCGAAGGTAAACTACTAGGCTGGTATAAACGCATGCGCGGGTTGCCTAACGGTTTGGTGTAAGTCGAAAAGTCATTGAGCACGTCAGAGGTCTTTTTGACGCGTATGACATTATAATCTCCATTACGCGTATCACTTAAGCGCGGGGCGGCTCCGGAAAAATAGTAACCATCCCAGAGGGCAGAATTCATCAAGTAACTATAGTCGGGAAAAGTCAGACCATTCGGGCTGTAAGGGGTGCTGTGAATCCAGGCCTTGTCTAAAGGGCAGGTTAGGTTGGGGAAGGAATTGCCGACCGTACGATAATTAAACCAATCCCACGTTGTGAAATTGGCATGCATGAATTGTCCTAACGACAACGGAGCTTGGGTTGGAATATCAATGGCCACATAGGTGCTGTTGCCATTAGAGGAGTGCGAGTACCCGCCATAGGTATTGGTCCCATTGGGCTTCGAGGCATCGACTTCAATAAAGTTAGACCAATTGGTACTACTATTCATTAATAATTCATCGCCGCCAAAAACTTGCAATCGGTGACTCGGGGCTCCGATAGAGGGCATGCCGTTATTCCCCGGTACGGTGGAAGATTGGGCGAGGGGATTGCTGAAAAGAAAAATAGGATTAGGGGCGGGAACCGGACTCGCTTGGGCATCGGGCCAATGCAGGACATCGCGATTGTAGGTCGTAATGCGGGTGGTGTCGGCGGTGCGAATGCGCGTGTCGAATACGGCAATGACTGGTCCGGGATTATTCACTTCGGAAAAATCCCGTAACTGACTTATGGGCGGCGTGTAGACGGGGTTGCTGATGGTGCCGGGGTCGCCGTGGAAATTCTTATTTCCACCAAAACTTCCCACGTCGATCATACTAGCTAAACTGGCCGTGGAAGTTTTTTGGGCGGTGCTAATAATTTCATTAGAACCTAAATCCGAGCCCAAGGGTGCAATCACGTCATTATTTAACTGAGTTTTCCAAGCCGAGCGCAGGTAGAAATAATGGTACCAAGAAGTGCCCGTGTAGTAGAACCAAGTGGCGACCGGTTCGTTGGCGTTGAAGAGACGGTTGGCCAACGGCGTATTGGTGTCGGGGGAATTGGTAGCCGCATTCCAATTGCGCGTGTGGGCATCGGTGTAGAAGCCGCCGTTTTGGTAGAGCCCATTTTGAAATTGGTTAACGCGCGTGGCGGGGATGAGATTGAGGGCAGAGAAGACGCGGAATTCTCCAGGGGCGAGGGTGCAGGCGGGAATTAAGGAGACGAAATTTTCGCTGTCGGACTGACTCGTCATGCCATAAATATCATAAATACTTGCTGAGGTTTGGACCATCGCGGGGTTCGTGGGGTCATTATTCGCGTGGGCTAAAACGTTGAAGAAGAGGCCATTTTGGCGGGTCCAAGAAATCCGGCCCGCCATCCCTGTCGCCAATGGATCATTTTCCGCCATGCTGGCCGCCCTCATACTTAAACCGACGTTATAAGGATTGTGGAGCACCAGAACGGGCGTGCAAATGAGGCGGAGGTAGTAAGTCGTAGGCGTGAAGGCGACGCGTTTGACAGAGTAAACCAAACTCAAGCGATGCACGATCGGCATGTAGGCACCGCGCACTGCTCGCGGGAGCAGTTGGTTGCCCCGTACGGGGTTAATATTACCCATCGGGTCGGTGCTACCATTCGGCCAATAGCCGTGGTTTAATTCGTAGCTAGTGTCGGTGGCGTTAGTGAAGCCTCCAGTGAGAAAAGCGTACGTATTGGGGTAGAAGGAACGGGCATCGAGGGAAGGGGTCCCGCTGTTCCAATTTAATTCTTTGTATAAACGATAGTAGTCGCGCAGCGAATGCCACAGTGGCCCGACGGTACGCCGGGGCCCGCCATCGAGTGGCGAGGTCGCAAACTCATCATCGCGAAGGTAAACGGGGCTCCAAGGAAAGCCGCGATAGCCTTTAACTGTTTGCGAAAGTCCTGGATTACCTCGTCCGGGGTTGTCGGGATTATTTTCCCACGTCGGCGCCCAGACGCGCAACCGAGCGTCTTCGCCGCTGGGTAGGCGGGTCGCTTTAAAGGTGTTATCGTCGTAAGGGTAATAAAGTCGGCGGAGCGGTGGAACTAAGGTCGCGTCGGTGGCGTAGACTTCGGTGGCATTCCCCGCACCGGCCCCAAACTCTGAAAAATCAAAAGCCGCATCATCCATTTCAAAGGCCAGCGAAAGGTCGCGTTTGAGTCCGCCGTGAAAAGCATCCGCCAACACTCCGGCCGCTACGTAACTATGGTCGTGGTAGCGCGCGAGTAGGCTATCGATGCCGAGGGCTGAAGGATCGAGTGGGTTGTAGCCGGTAACCGTGTAAATTAAATCGCGCGACACGCCGTTGAGCGTGGGAGCATTGGGGGCGACCGTTTTAAAGCCGGTCAACAACTCGGTGCCAGCTCGGCCCGGGCCATGAATCACATCGGTCATATCGCCTGAAGCCGTCGCTAAGCCGTTAGGCGAATTAGTGAGGCGTGGGTCGGTGAGATTAATCCGTGCTTTGACTCCTTCGTCACCAATCCAGTAGGCGTAGTTGCCGGTCACATCGCCCACGTTTGCTCCGGGTAGCGGGATGCGCGGTAAAGCAATGCGACCATCAACATCATCGCTATTGCCCATGATGCCATCGGGGCCAGGACCCATGGCGGCGGTATTATTGCCTACTAATACGACAAAGCCTGCGTAGGTCCCAGGAATGGGGTAGGAAGTTTGCCAAGGGACCCATTGCGTGGGCAGGTAATCCGTAGCGTTCGAGAGTGAAATCGATTGGGCCGTGTAAGCCGTGTTGGCACTGGTGATGGCTTTATCGCCTCGTCCACTGATGAGCCAAGCGGGTGGTTGATCTGGTTTGTCGGAGCGCCAAACGCCCGTCCAATAGGATTGGCCCTGACCGATTTTAATTTGGTTCGTGAAGCCGCTGGGCCAGGGCGACGTTGGTGTGGGGTCGCACGCTAAATCTCCGCGGGCAGTGACACGACGATCGGGGCCAGCTTCTTGTTGCAAGTGTGCCAAGGCCAGTCGAGCTGACATCAGGGCATTCATGCGGGCTTGCATCCGCATTTGCGTAGAAGTCGCCAGTCGAGTTTCCACCGCTAAAAAGGCAGCCAAAGTAATCACCATGAGCACCATCGCTGCCATGATGACGAGCGAGAGTACGAGGCTAAAACCGGATGACTTAGATGGACGCGTCACGGGTTGCTTTTGGGACGCTTCGGCGTGGTCCCTGTTTTCTTTTCAGCGGCTTTACCAGGCTCAGGGACGGGCGGTGCGGCTGGTAGGATGCGTTCTTCGATGCCTCTTAATTGGACCCGTTGGGGGTCGGTGGGATCTGCGAGTACGAAATAAATGATTCGCGTATCGTCGAGTTGTAGCCAGCGAAGGTTCTTGGCGGGCTTCCAGGTGCCATCCACGGTGACGAGAACTTGGGCCTGGCCGTATTCACCGTTTTTAGTCGTCGGTTTAAACGTCAGGTTATTGTTGGCGGTGAGGACTTGATTGAATCCTGGAAAAGCGAGGTTTACCGCATGTCCGCTGAGGTTGAAAAAACGGAAAGTCCCCCCGGAACCATTCACGTCATTGTCATTGATGACGGTTACTTTGCCTTGTTCCTGATTACCGGAGATGATGAAGAGAAATTTACCATTCCCCGGTGGCACCGTGACCGTCGTGTAAGGTTGGTAAGTGGGTTTGCCTGTGGGGTCGGGGCTGGCGGGTTTAAGAATTTCCAGTGTGCCGTCTTTATTGAGCTCGGCGGTGATTTCGGACGTTAGGGCTTGGCCGTAGACTTCAAGGCTGACGGGTTTCTTGTGAACCATCAGGGCGAGTTGAAGCCGCGGCGTGTCAAAAGCTAGTGCCCGGAAATGGACTTCGGCTGGTGCCTCCCCAGACGGGGTCACGGCGAGCCAAGCTAACAGGGGTAGGAGCACGCCTTGGTTTTACCTCAAGGCCAGCCTGAGGCAATCCCTAGCACCGAGTAATGATTAAAAATATGAAACCTTAGGCCTTCTGCACCTGTTTCGCCCACGAGTCTTTCAGCGTCACTGTGCGATTGAAGATGGGTTTACCAGGTTGCGAGTCTTTCACATCGACGCAGAAATAGCCGGTGCGCTCGAATTGGACGCGCGTGCTGGGGGCTAGGGTCAAGAGGGCGGGTTCAACTTTAGCACGCTGCGTTTTGAGCGAATGCGGGTTGAGGTAATCGCGCCAATCCGCTTTCTCGGGCAGGTCGTTGAGGTCTTCGTGTTGGAAGAGACGATCGTAGAGACGGACTTCCACATCGCCGGCGTGGCTAGCCGACACCCAGTGAATCGTACCTTTGACTTTCCGGCCATCGGGAGAGTCACCACCTTTGGTGGCGGGGTCGTAGGTGCAACGCACTTCAATGACATTACCGGCGGCGTCTTTAACGCACGAGGTGCAGGTCACGAAGTAAGCCCAGCGCAGCCGAACTTCTTGTCCGGGAGCGAGGCGGAAGTATTTTTTGGCGGGCACTTCCATGAAGTCGTCACGCTCGATGTACAGGACTTTAGAGAAGGGCACTTGGCGCGAGCCGGCTTGAGGATCTTCAGGGTTGTTTTGCGCCTCGAGGTGTTCCACTTGGCCTTCAGGGTAATTTTCAATCACCAAGCGGATGGGGTCTTGGACGGCCATGAAGCGGGCCGAAGTTTTATTTAAATCTTCGCGCACGGCGTGCTCGAGCAGCGCAACGTCGGAGAGAGAATTATGCTTCGTGATGCCGATGGTTTCGCAGAACTTGCGGATTGCCGCGGGCGTGTAGCCCCGGCGGCGCATACCCGAAATCGTGGGCATACGGGGGTCGTCCCAGCCAGAGACGCGTTTTTCTTGGACCAATTCTAATAAGCGACGCTTGGACATGACCGTGTAGGTCAGGTTCAGGCGGGCGAATTCGATTTGTTGCGGTTTAGCAGGCGTATCGAGCGTGCGGAGGAGCCAATCGTAGAAGGGACGGTGGACTTCAAATTCTAGAGTACAAATGGAGTGGGTAATACCTTCGTACGCATCTTCGAGCGGGTGGGCGTAGTCATACATCGGGTAGACGCACCACTCATTGCCGGTGTTGTGGTGCGACGTCTTGCGGATACGGTAGATTACCGGGTCGCGCATGTGCATGTTGGGCGACGCCATGTCGATTTTGGCCCGCAGGACGGCTTGGCCTTCTTCGAACTCGCCCCGTGTCATTTTAGCAAACAACTCTAAATTTTCTGCTACGCTGAGATTCCGATTGGGGCTTTCCTTACCCGGAGTTTTTTCGTCGCCGTGGTATTCGCGGATTTTTTCTTGGGTAAGGGTGCAGACGTACGCCTTGCCGAGTTGAATCAGTTTAATCGCATCTTCGTGCATGCGCTTAAAATAATTGGAGGCCTGGTAATAGTGGTCGTGCCAATCAAAGCCTAACCAACGGACGTCTTCTTTAATTGAATCGACGTATTCTACTTCCTCTTTGGTGGGATTGGTGTCGTCCATCCGCAGGTGGCAGCGGCCTTTAAATTCGAGGGCTAGGCCAAAATTCAGGCAGATCGACTTCGCATGACCGACGTGGAGGTAGCCATTCGGTTCAGGGGGGAAGCGGGTGACGATGGACGTGTGCTTGCCCGAGGCTAAATCAGCGTCGATGATTTGCTGGATGAAGTGGCGAGAAGGGTGTGCCGGTGCGGTAGGTTCGGACATAGGAAGGTAGGCCAAGGTCTCCTCAATGGAGGCCACATTGATAGACGGACTTAGGCGGAGAGTGCAAGATAATGGGAAATCCCACCGCTTGCCCCCAGAAACTGGCTTAGAAGGCTCGCAGACGGGCTAAAACCTTCGCTTGGCCGAGTAGGCGTAGGATGCCTAGCAGGTGTGCTCCGCCCCCTTGGCCTGAAACTGCATAACGCACTGGGGCAAAGTAATCGGTGGCCTTGCGTTGGTGGGCCAGACCGGTGGCGGTGAAGGCCGCATCGAGGTCGGTCTCGGTCCATGCACAGGTTTCGAGGGCGGGAAGGATTTCGCGGAGGCGGGCGGCGGGGTCGCCCCCTTTTTTCGTCAAGTTAGCCAAGGCCGCCGGGTCTTTGGTGAATTGGTCCGTGAAGAAATAGCTCACGAATTCAGGCAAGTGTTCGAGCGAGTTAACCTTCTCTTGGACAATCGTAAAAACTTCATTCAGCCGCTCCGTGGTAACTTGGTCATCGATGACTTGGGCCGACTTTAGAATCGGTTGAGCCAGCGACACAAAGTTCTCGCGCGGTAAATGACGCAGGGTTTGCGTATTGATGTGGGCCATCTTCCGCTCGTCGAAACGGGCGTTGGATTGGTGGATGTCTTTGAGTTCGAATTGCCGGATGATTTCCTCGATGGGCAGGACTTCTTGGCCGTTGGCAGGGGTCCAGCCGAGCAGGCAAAGGTAATTGCGGACGGCTCCAGGTAAGTAGCGACGCTGCTGATATTCTTCAATCAAGGCTCCGCGGTCACGCTTGGACATTTTACCCGGACCATCGGTTTTTAAAATTAAAGGAATGTGGGCGTAAGCGGGTGGAGTGACCCCAAAAGCTTTGAAGATTTCGAGGTGCTTCGAGGTGTTCGAAAGGTGATCTTCACCGCGAATCACGTGGGTGATTTGCATGGCGATATCATCCACCACATTGACGAAGTGAAAGACTGGTTCGCCGTTGGAGCGGAAAATAACGAAGTCACGATCTTCGGCCCGTTCTACGCGGCCCCGGATGAGGTCATCCAAGACCATGGGCGCCGCTTCCACCTTTTCGATTTCGCGACCCAAGTGGTCGTCAAAAACTTTACTGCGTGCCCCTTCGAGGCGTAACCACCAAGCCCCATCCTTTTCATAAGCCCGACCTTTGGCCGCGAGCTCTTGGAGTTTCTGCCGATAAAAATCCGTGCGCTGTGATTGGAAGTAGGGGCCGTAATTGCCCCCAACATTGGGACCCTCATCCCAGTCCATGCCTAACCAATGCATGGAATCTAGAATAACTTTTAAGAAGGCCTCAGAGTTGCGCTCTTTGTCGGTGTCTTCAATGCGCAGGATGAATTTACCACCCGTGTGTCGGGCATAGAGCCAGTTAAAGAGAGCCGTGCGGGCGCTGCCGATGTGGAAGAAGCCGGTGGGACTGGGTGCAAAGCGGACGCGGACGGTCATAAGAGCGAGAGAATCAAAGTTTAGCAGGCATAGGCTCGGCTCTTAGAAAAGCAAGCCACAGCCCAAGAAACGTGAAGCCGGCTTTATTTTTTGATTTCGGGACCACCTTCCCACGGCTTGATCCCGAGGGCTTCGAGGTGGGGCAGGAAGCCGGTGACGCTTTGTTGGAAATGAGAGAAGTTCTTATACTCGGGCTTGGTCCAAGCGGCTTCGGCCACGGCGAGTAAGCGTGGGAAGGTCATGAAGTCGCGACGTTCTTGGGTGACGGTTGTTTCGGTCCAGAGGTTCGCTTGCAGGCCCAGGATTTTGGCATTCGGGGGCAGGGTAGCACCGAGTGATTCGGGGAAAGCGTAAACTGCCGCTATCTCGGCAAACTTCCCCGCCCACCGCCGTCCGCTTTGGTGTGAAGCGTCTTGTACGAAATCAAAATAGAGCGGAATACGTGGGCAAAGGACGATGGCATAGCCTTTATTTACGGCATCTTTTAAGCCTTGGGGTTTGTCGTGACGCCACCAGAAGAGCACAGTTTTCTCGGGAGGTAAGTCAAAGCGGGAGGCTTCGTCCCATAAGCCAATTTTATCCCAATCATGATGCAGGTAGTCAGCCATGCGTCGCACAAAGTAGCCCTCTACTTCATCGAGTTTGCTAAACGATTTTTCCTGCATCAGCTGTTTTACTTCCGGCAACTTAGGCCATTGCTCCCACCCGAAATGAACTTCGTCGCCTCCTAAGTGAAGCATCGGAGCATGTGGGAAGAGTTGGCGCACTTCGGTGAGGATGTCGTGCAGGTAAGTTTCGGTGGCTGGGCTGGCAGGGTTGAAGGTGAAGTCCGGATACTTTGCCGAACCGCCGCCTGAAAACTCTGGGTAGGAGCGGTTGGCCGCCGAGGCGTGTCCCGGCATATCGATTTCGGGGATCACGATGATTCCGCGTTCCGTAGCGTAAGCCACGATTTCCCGAATGTCCTCTTGCGCGTAGTACGCCGGAGCGGCGGTGGGATCGGTGTGATTGCCCGTGGCTCCAATCGTCGTGAGTTTAGGATACTTTTTAATTTCAATCCGCCAGCCGCTGCCGTCCGTTAAGTGCCAATGGAAGACATTTAGTTTCAAAAGCTCCATCGCATCGAGGAGACGTTTGACGCCGGTTTTGCCGGTGAAGTGACGCGATTCGTCGAGCATGTAGCCGCGATGTGGGTAACACGGTGCATCGTAAAGTTTGCCAATAGGGACTTGCCATGAGGAGCTATGAGACCATGCCAGCTGACGCAGCGTTGTCAGGGCGTAGTGTAGTTGTTCGTTGCTCGAAAACCCTACGGAGATTTTTTGAGAAGTGATGTCGAGTGCGTAGCCAAACTCACCGCTCCACGCTGGGCCAAATTCAAGCTGTCCTTGGGCTGCGGGTTCAATGTGCTGCAAGGTGCCGTCTGCTAAGAGCACTCGACGGGCGAGGGCTAATTGTTCGGGCGTGGCCCCGCTGATGGTCAGTGTGCCAGGCTGAGTCGGAGTAAAGCGCTCGTCGCTGAAGTTGCTTTGTATCGGCCGAGGGAGGATGAGTGGATCCGTTGCTCCGAAGGCGAGGAGGTTTATGCAAAGAAAAAGACGCCACAGCATGGAGATGAGTCCATGCGGAGACGGGAAAGTGCCAAGTTAAATGCTAACCCTTGGCCCTGACTTTATGCGTTGAAACGCTTATTTAGCCTCGGGCTCAGGGGCGGCCGTTAAGTCCAAGAGCAAGCCACGACCGGTAAAGTAGGCATTGCGAGCGGCGATGCGTTGAATGAACAACTTCGTTTGATCTTCGGTAGAGCTTTCTTTCAGAACTTCGCTTTTAGCGGCTCGAAGGAAGACCGTGTCGGCGTTTCCGACGCGAATTGGGGCGGTGATTTTGCCGAGGCCCGCAGCTTCAATCAGTTGCAAGGTGTTTTCGTGCACGCCGGTGAGGTTTTCGGGTAGGTTGGCACTGGTGAAGGGTGCAGGAGTCGAGACCGTCAGACCGAGCTTTTTAGCGGCTTCCACGAACGATTTGCCGCTCGCGGTTTCGGTTTGCAGGGCTTGGCTAATGCGACCGATTTCTTCGTTCAGCAGACGAGCCCGCTCGGCCGATTTCCAATTCGAAATCGCCAACGCTTTCACTTCATTGAATTCGGGTAAACGAGCTTCGACGCGTTTATTTAAGAATACAAAGAGTGCGCCTTCTTCGGTGCGATAGACATCGGTGTGCCATTCCTTTTCGGTTAAGTCACCGGCAGCGTTGAGGGCCGCGGCGGGAACTTTTTCAACGGTCGGAGGATTACCAGCGTCGAAAACGGGAATCGTTTTGAGGCGGGCATTTTTGCTTTTCAGCCACTCGGTGAAGGCGGGCGAGCCTAACTTCGTCGTATCGAGCGGGAACTTTTCGGCGAGCTCGTCCGAGATTAAACCAGCCAAGTTGGTGACCGCGCGATCAACGCGGATTAACTTTTCTAATTCGGCACGGTGAGCCAGGGCTTGTTCCTTCACCTTGCCCGTTTCGAATTTAAATTTCTCGGCGTAGTTATAGCCATAGGTAACGACTTCATCGTCGGAAATAGGCCCATTATCAGGGGTGAAATTGGTTAACGTGACTGCGGTCACTTCGACTTTGGCGGGCAGGCGGTAAGCTTCTTTGTTAGCCTCAAAAGCAATTTTTGCTTTGGCTTCGTCCTCCACGATAGTGGGTTTAAAGTTTGCATTCACGAAGGTTGCCGCGTCGACCGTCCACTGGGTGTGTTCGCGATCCAACATCCGTTTGAGTTGAGCGGCGGAAGCGTGGCCATTGCCCGAGAGCAAGACTAAGGTCTTATTGATGCGCCACGCCGACTTAATGTAGCTTTCGAAACGCACGCGCGTCTCTTCATCCGAGGCATTCAACTGTTTGGAGGCAAAATCAATGAACTTATCGAGACCCTCTTTGTCGCTGGTGGCGGTAGCAGGGGAAGTTAAGTTGCGGGCGATTTTCCGGATTTCGGTTTCGGAGGGGTTGGGGATATTGAGGGAGCGGGCGAGGCTGAGTTGGGCCACGTGCTCTTGGAGGGTGGGGCTTTCTTGGCGTTGGCCGGTCAAGTTGCTGAAGAAGAGGAAATCGCGGTAGTTGGCTTGAACCTTGGGGTCGGACAAATCGACACCCATGTACATCACGCTCCCACCGAGGCGACCCCCCGTGCGGTTGAGGAAGGGGGAGGACACGAAGGCCACGACGACGATCACGAGCAAGAAGCCGAAAATGGTGCGGTGGTGCTTAGAGGTGGCGGTTTGCAACCAGGTAATCATCCCTCGACCTTGGGAAGCCCTGAGGCGGCTGTCAATCAGTCCAAAAGCCCTTTGGCTTGCAGGGAGGAGATTTGTTTTTAAGGTAAGGGCGTGCCAAAACCGATACATTGCATCGTAGCAGTGGCGCGCAACGGGGTCATCGGGCTCAAGGGGCGGCTGCCTTGGCATTTACCCCCTGATTTAGCTTGGTTTATGCGTCAAACCGAAGGGGGCGTGATGATTGAGGGGCCAGCTTGTTATGCCGAATTGGGCCGGGCTTTGATGGGGCGGGGGACGGTGGTGGTGACGCGGGATGAGAGCAAAGTATTCCCTGGGGCTGAGGTAGCTCGCAACCTCACGCAGGCCTTGGCGGTCGCCGAGGGGATGAATTGGGCGGGTCCAACTTGGATTACCGGCGGGGAGCGAATTTACGCCGAGGGCTTACCTTGGTGCTCCAAACTTTATATCACTCACCTGGAACGAGATTTTGAGGGCGATCGCTATTTCCCCTTAGACTGGAAGCGGTGGTTTAGTCGGTGCACCTGGTCGCAAAAAGGCCAAGAAGGTGATCTGGCTTATCGCTTTGAAGTGTGGGAGACCTGACACCTGCCTTGCACTTTGGAGTAGGATGGTTTGTTTAAGCGCTATGCTTTTACCCCTGCTTCTTTTGGCGGCGATGCCCCCCGTGATTGATGACGAAGCGAAGGTGCCGCCTTACACGGTGCCTGACGTTTTAGTGTGTAATGATGGGCGCAAGGTTGATTCGCCCGCGATGTGGCAACAAGTGCGCCGTCCTGAGGTGGTGAAATTATTAGAGGACCATGTGTATGGTCATATTCCTGATACCACCGAGGCGCAGAAAAAATTTACTTACGAAGTTCGCGAAACCGACCCCCAGGCCTTGGGTGGTAAGGCGACGCGTTCGCAATGGAAAGTGTGGCCCGTAGGTAAAACGGGTCCTGCTTTTGACCTTTTAGTTTACACGCCCAATGAGGTGAAAGGGAAGGCACCGCTCTTTCTTGGTTTAAACTTTGGCGGCAATCACACCACGGTGGAAGATAAGGCCGTGTTTTTACCCGCGACTTGGGTTTCCAAGCAATGGGCGGCGGTGGATGGCTCGAATCGTGCGACCGATAAAAGTCGAGGAGTGCAAGCCAGTCGCTGGCAGGTGGAGCGTTTAATCGCTCGGGGGTATGGTCTCGCCACGGTTTATTGTGGAGATTTTGAACCCGATCAGCCGCAGGGCTGGAAGGAAGGCGTGCGGGCGTATTTATCGCCTCAAGGCGTGAACACGGTGTGGCACGATGGCGATTGGGCGGCGATTGGGGCTTGGTCCTGGGGACTCTCGCGTGCGTTGGATGCGTTAGCGCTGAATCCTAAGGTGGACGCACAACGCGTCGCCGTCATCGGCCATTCTCGTTTAGGTAAAGCTGCACTTTGGGCTGGAGCGCTCGACACGCGTTTTGCGGTGGTGATTTCGAATGAGTCCGGTTGTGGTGGGGCGGCCTTGAGCAAACGAATCTTTGGCGAAACTGTGGGCATTATTGCGGGTGCGTACCCGGGGCGTGGGTTTCCGTATTGGTTCACGCCTAAGTTCGTTACTTACTCCGAGAAGGAAGACCTGATGCCATTAGATCAGCATTACCTGCTCGCCCTCGTTGCCCCGCGTCCTTTGTACGTGGCGAGTGCCGAGGGGGACCGTTGGTCGGATCCTAAAGGCGAGTATTTGGGGGCTTATTATGCCGACCCCGTTTTCCGTTTACTGGGGCAGCCGGGCTTAGGCGGAGCGGAGTTTCCGCCGGTCGGCCAAGCCGTGGGTAAGTCGATTGGTTACCATATGCGTCCTGGGAAGCACGATGTCACAGTGGAGGATTGGGAGCATTACCTGACTTTTGCCGACGAGTGGATGAAGGCCAAATAAGGCCGTCCTTCATGTAAAATCATATAAAACTTAAACGGGTATTGGCTCGATTCTCGGGCTGAAATTCGTTTAAGTTTTTTTCTAGTGATAGTGAGTCCATCCCCAACTCATGTAAGCACCCCGAACCGTCGTGGGTTTTCTCTCGTATTGTCGTTAGTCATCATGTCGATGATGCTGATGATGGTGGTCGTTTTAGCGTCGTTTCTTAAAGTAGAAGCCTCGTTGGCGACCGTGAAGCAGGCGGAGATTATGGCTCGGATCAACGCCTTGTCGTCCATGCGTTTGGCCAAGGCGGCGTTGCAACAACGCTTGGGACCCGACACACGTATTTCGGCTTCGGCGACAATTTTTGCCGATCCCTCTATTTCCTCCCTCACTTCTCCGGGCGCCGATCCGTTTCAGTATCAGGTGATGGGCGTGTGGCGGAGTTGGGAAGGGAATGATCACGACATTCGGGCGGGGAGCCGGTATGCGGGCCGTCCGCAGAAGCCGGATTATTCATCGAAGCTGAAGCAGTATAGTGCGGCTTCGCCGGCGACGGGTCGTTTTTTGGGTTGGATGATTTCGAGTCAGTGGGGCTATGGCTCGGCTAATAATATTTTAGTTTCTACCAGTGCGACGAAACCGCCCGCCCCACCTTTAGTTATACCTTCAACGCAAACGGTTCCTTTGTTGGGGGCGGCGACGGATAGCGTGGCCACGCGCCAAATTAACACGACGCCTCTTTCGTTTGTCGATGGTCAGCCCGCCGCTGCGACTACAGATGGTTCGCAGGGATTCTTTGCTTGGTGGGTTGGGGGTGAGAATCAGAAAGTGCGTTTAAATATTCCAAACGTCGCGCCAAGTACGACGGGCACGAATTTAGATTGGGCTAATCGCCAAAGGACGTTTGGCGTCTCCGATTTAGAATCCATTGGTTACCCGGCTTTACTGGCGAGTGCTTATCCCATGCCGGTGGATCAGCCGCTGAGTGTGCCATCGATTTCTTTTGTTCCTGCCGCTGCTAATCCGGCACGTTTGACGACGGCTTTGAGGAATGCGTTACCAGCTCCTTTGAGTAAGGCAGGGTATTTTGATGTTAGTTTATACAGTGAAGGTTTATTAACGAACACGGCGACGGGTGGTCTGCGTAAGGACTTGTCGCTTTTAACGGAGACTTGGGATTACGGCGTGTCCTTGGATCCGTCTGGTTTAGCGCAATTGCCCTTATTTCGTTTAAAGCCCGCTACCGTGACGCGCACGTCGCCGCTGCCGGCTTATGATTTAACCTTCCAGCGTCCTCTGCCCGACAGTTTACAACCTAGTGGCGTTGGTAATCGCCGTCGACATGCTTTGCTTTATTGGTGGTCGGATTATGGCTCGCTTGGGGGTACCTCAGCCGGGGTGGCTAATGATGGCGGTACTGTTTTCGGGGGCTATAGTTGGTTATCGAGTTTTCCGCCTATTCGCAGTTGGGCTTATTTAACAGACTACGCTCTGCATTATCGTAAATATGTGGTGAATCCTGATCCCACGTTGACGACGGTGCCCTCCATGGACCCTCCACGTCCAACGGGCATTACTAACGGCGGTAACCTTTATTGTTATTACGACCGCATTCACCGTCACCCCCTGATTGCTCGGATTCAGTATGTCTTTGCCACCACGGCGACGGGCACGACTCCAGGCTTTATTGCTCAGCCCGTAGTGACCGTGTGGAATCCGTTCAATGTGCAACTCACCATTCCGAGTTTCCGGGTGTATGTGAAGTGGCAGTCTTTGCCGATTTATATTAACTGTCGCGAGAAGAGTGGGGCGTTCACTTTGCTGCAGCCAGTAGCTAATTACTTTACGGGCGGAGTGAATTTACAAGTAGGTGGCACGGGCACGATTTCGTTAGCTCCAGGGCAAACGCGCGTCTTTGCGATGAATGATGGCACGACCTATCCCATCGCCCAAGGAGCCGCTGCGGCGACTTATAATTTAACCCCAGGCTATATTGCCAGTGGACGTTCGGGTTGGGCGATGCCGCTGCCCATTACCACGGCCAATGCAACTTCGGTATTACAGTACAGCATGGTGAAGAATATTGATAACGCTGGGATGGCACGTGACGGGATTTACTACGATTACTATCCAGTTAATTATCAATATTCTCCCGTTCGTTTCAGTTTCGTCGGTATGACGACGGCACAGTATGACCAGCTCTATGGGGCTGATTACCCTTCGCCCTTTGACCAAACTTTAGCCGATGCCGCGGTGAATCCTCGTCCGTTTGGGACGTTTACCTTTGGCCTTCGTTTGTCGAATGACGGCGTCTCGCAATTTGCCAGTCGGAATGGGATTCGCACCGTATCTAAGGGCTTCTTGATGTCATCGCCCTTCACGACCTACACTGAGTTGGGATGGAAGTCGGCCGAAGTATTAACCGCTTACCCCTATGCTTCCTCGAATTATGCGGATACTTCGACGTTGAGTGTTTCGGGGCAGATAGGCGCGACTTCGGGTCCTTCATTCTATTCTTCGGCTAATACGGGAATCCAATACTCGGGTGCGGTGAACCCTGTTAATGCGCCGTACGACTTGTATTTTTCGCCGATGACTGGTTGGGGTGATTTGAATGGCCCGCAGTCGGATGCCTCGACGGGGTACGGCGGTTTTATTCTAACAGGCTTAGATCCGACGTCCGGGATTGAATACGCTTCGGTGGCCGAGTTGCCGATTAAACCCATTCAGTCCATTTTTGACCTGCAAGGTTGTGATGTGCGGGCCACCAATCCAGCGCCACCTTTCCAATATAATTTAATCGGCAATTCAGAGGCCTCGCCGATTTTGCCGCCTGATGATGCCGTGGGTCGTTGGATTGATATGACTGGGGCGTTGCGCAGTCGCGATGAGTTGCACATGGCTTTCTTGCAGCACGACGACAGCTACTGTTTAAATCACGTCTTCTTTGATGATTGGTTCTGTTCATCATTGGCTCCCCAACCGAGTGACTGGGCTTCCTTGCGTCCTTCAGCTGGGGCGGAGTTCGTGTGGAATCCCGCCGTGATGACTAGTCTCCAGAAAACCTGGACGGCGTTTGCGACTTCGGCTGCACCGTTGCCTAACGCATGTTATCAGCCTTCTTCTTACGCGAGTAATTTTGATATCACGGTGACGGGCCAAGGTCCGTACACGATGGGTCCGCCTCAACCTTTGGCCTACTTGCGCATTGCCGAAGCTTTGCGGGTGGTGGGTCAGTTTAACGTCAACAGTACTTCGATTCCTGCTTGGCGGGCTCTGTTGAGTAACCTCCGTACGACACAAGTACCGTATCTCAAGCCTGGCAACAGTTCGACCACTACCGTCAGTGCATCAAATCCTTTATCACGCATGGCGGTGGGTGGCGAAGGTGCGGTTACGACTGACGGGACTTCTGGAGCGGCGTGCGGTTTTTCGGCGATGACCGATGCTCAACTTGATTTGTTGGCGACGCAGATTGTGCAGCAAATCAAACTCCGTGGTCCGTTCCTTTCCCTTTCCGAGTTTATCAATCGCCAACTGGCGTTGCCTCAGCCCAGCAATCCCTTGGATCCTTGTTTGAGTGGGGTGGTGGCTACGGCGATTAAAGCCCTCGAAAATATGGGTCCGAGTGCTAGCCTATCCGTGCAAGCGACCAATGTTGGTAAGCCTACGACCAAGGTCGGCGACTTTGGTGGCCTAGAGCAGACTTTACCGTTGGGAGATTGGACCAGTTCCTCGTTGGCTTCAAAAGGTGATTTTACGAATCCTCAAGCAGCCGTAGGTTATTCGACTTTCGGTTTCCCGGGATGGCCGCGTCAGACCGAAGTGCTGAGCCGCTTGGCTCCGGTGATTTCCGTGCGCGATGAAACCTTCACGGTGCGTGCCATGGGCTCGTCGCCCGTGACAGGCGGTGGCTCGGTTAAGGTCTGGTGTGAGGCGGTGTTCCAACGCATTCCTGATTACGTTGATTCCTCGGTGCCGCCACACGAAGCCCCGCTGGGGGATATTGCTCCCACGAGCAATGGCACGTTGCACGAGGTGAACGTTGTTCTCGGTCGCCGTTTTAAGATGGTTTCTTTCCGCTGGTTGAATCAACAAGACTTATGATGCGTTTTCTGACTATGGGCTTAGCTTGTCTAAGTCTGGTACTTCAAGCTGCCGATGAGGCCCCGAGCCGTTCGCTACGCTTATTATTTATTCAGGCTCCAGAGGATTGTCCGAATTCGCTTTTTCTCGTTGCGGGCAAGGAAGTGAAGGAGATCGATTTACCCCGACTCTCGATTTCTTCGAAGCGCTTTGGTTTGCCCGCGGGTCCAGTGCGGGTGTTTGTGGCTGAAAAAGCCCCGACTAAAGCGGAGCCGCTCCCCGCGGATGCCCCTTTTATTGATATTCCCGATACCATGACGGAAGTGTTGGTCATCCTCTTGCCGAATGGGCAGAAGGGGCACCTAGCGTTCCGCATGCTTCCCGTCGAGTTTTCGCGCGGTCGGGCTCCTGATGGGGCCGTTGTATGGTTTAACTTAAGTAACCGTACCGTGCATGCGAAGTTGGGTACCACCCAAGGTGTCGTCGAGCCCCGTCAGTCGCTCATCATGATACCTTCTGGTCGAATGGGGGAAGTTTTCCCCGTCGTGGTGGATGTTTCGCCTTTGAATGGTGAAACCGATAATGTCCCGCTCATGCGTTCGAATTGGGTCAAGGAACCCAATCAACGTCACTTACTCTTTGTGGTGCCCGACGAAACACGTGTGGTGCCTCGCGTGATGGCTGTGCCAGATCACATGGAGCCGGTGGCTCCTTTACCGATGCCAGGGGCTAAAAACCCGGCTACAAAGGGCAGTGAGAAAAAGGAAACCTCGAAGAATTCCGCAGTTAAATAGGTAAGTCGAGGGGAAGGGATTGACTCCACCTTGGTGCCTTGCCTTGGTGGAAGCACGCTTTCGTAGTTCAATGGATAGAATTCTGGCCTCCGAAGCCGGCGATTTGGGTTCGAGTCCCAACGGAAGCACCACCGGTCAGAGAGCCTAATTAGGCCGTTGGCACGATTTCGTTAGCACCAGTTAAGCCACGTCGGCCCCAAATTAAGACTAGGGCTCCAATGACGGCATAGCAGAGGGCGGAACTGAACAGTACTTGGCGAATGCCAAAGTGGTCTGCCATCCAGCCCATCATAAGGCCAGCAAAGGGCAAGAAACCGAAGAAGCTGAGGCCAGCGATGGCCGAGACCCGTCCACGGATTTCCGCTGGCGAGCGTTCCTGCACCACCGTGTTAGCTAGACCAACCAAAGTGGAAACCCCGAGGGCCAGGCCAGTGAGCGATCCTGCGGCCCAGAAGAATTTATCAGCATAGCTCAGGCTGACGAGCGCGGCACAAATCAGGGCCACGGCGAAGGGGAAGACGAAGCGTCGAAAATCGCGCGGGTAAAAAATCATCGAGAGCGATCCGGTGACGGAACCAATGCCTGAAGCTAACATCAGCCCACCCATTTGTTGCGGCGTGACTTGTAGGGTGTGTTGGCCGTAGAGGGGCAACAGTACAATCATCACCGGAAAAACAAAGAGCGTATTGGTCGCCAGCAGCGTAACCATCGACATACTGGCAGGATCGCGACGAAGGTGTTCAAACCCAGCACTCATGCCGCCTTGGCGTTTCTCTTCTTGCTCGGGCGTGCCCAGTGGGCGAGGGGGTAAGGTTGCTAGAGCGATAATCAGTGCTACAAAGGAGAGGGCATTTAAGTAGAAGGCCCATTCGGCGCCGAAGGACCCGACTAAATAGCCAGCCACTGCTGGACCGACTAAGCGCGTACCATGGAAGACCGCCCGATCGGCGGCGATAGCCCGACCAACGTTTTCTTTGCTGACCAGTTCGGGTACGATGGCCGATGCGGCGGGCATTTCGAAAGAATTAGAAATCCCTAAAAGTACCGACGTTAGAATGATGTGCCAAATCGTAAGGCTGTGGAGGGCGATAAGCGTGCCCAGCAAAAGGGCGAAGCAGATCTGAGCGACTTGGCAAATTTGCAGGATGATGCGCTTATCATATTTATCCGCGTACATCCCTCCGATACGGAATAAAATCAGCATCGGCAGGCCGCTCGCAAAATTAACCATCGCTAAGAGAAAACCGCTTTGGGTTAGACCTGCCATCACCCAGCCCATCGCCATGGCTTGCATCCAGGTGCCCGTCATGGAAATCCCCTCGCCAATCATGTAGCGTACGAAGGGACCGTTGGGGAAGCGGGAGGAAGGGACTGCTGATGCGGCTGCGTCGGATGAAGAACTCTCTGGCATGAATGTCGCCTAGGTAAGTGCCCTCGGACAAAGGCACAAATCAAACCGACATTATTTTAAATTTATTTAGCAGCCGGCTTTTCGAAGGCGGCTGCGGTAGCCTTCCAAGCTTCATCTACTGCGGGACGGACTACCTTGGTAATCGCTTGATAGCCTAATTCGCTGGGGTGCAAGTTGTCCTTGAGGTAATGGTCCTTTTTGCCTTCGCCGTTGGCTTCGTTGAGGGCGGTGTTGATGTCCACAAACCAAACATTTTTCTCCTCTTTGCAGTAAGCGGCGAGTCCTTCGTTAAACTGATCCAGTTCAGCCCATTTGTTGCGACGCGAAGGGGCACGCGTGGTGGCCATGAAGACGACCGCCGTGTCAGGGTTTTCTTTGCGCAAGCGCTTCACGTATTCACGAATCCGACCGAGCGGAGCCGAGGGTGGGTCGCCTGCATTGACGTCGTTGCCACCGCAGTGAAACAACACAACGCGGGGGTGATAGGGCAAAGTGATGCGATCCATATAGCCAAGCACTTCGGTGGTATAGGAACCACCAAAGCCGCGGTTGATCACGGGGTAGGGACTAAAGGCCTCGGCTGCGCCTTTCCACATCCGGAGGGAACTGGCGCCACTGAGCAAGAGGGCGTGTTGGGGCGGAGGATTGGCCTTATCCTTGGCTTCGAAAGCCTGGATGTCCTTCTCCATGCGCAAGGGCTGCTCGGCGAGGGGCTTACTGTCGGGCTTCGTGGTCTTCGGGGCATCGGCGGCAAACACGGCCAGGGTGAGCAGGGAGCAAATCCAGAGGGTGGGGCGCATGCGATTTTCTATAGAACCAACTTTAAGAGGGCAAGAGGGATAAGCACCAAAGCCTCTAGCCTTGTCCTAGCCCTGTTTTGGCCTTTTGTAAGGGGATGCCTATCGTTCCTGGTCTACGTAGCCCCTATGTCACGGTGGCTGGCTTTGTCTATTTCCCCCGGATGGTGGATAAGATTCGCCTCCATGCGGCGGGTAAATTGCACCCTGATTTTATCAATAATCTGGGTAAAGCCTTTGACGATCGTTGCTGTCAGTACCTCGGCGTGGTCTACCCCGCTTTGGCCGATTGGGTCCGAGCCAACCCGCAAGCGACAGATGAGCAGGTTTGGGCGTGGGCTCAGAAGCACGGCCGGGTGGTCTCGCAAAATGATATCGAAATTTGGAATGGTTTTATGACCAAGCGTGGTTGGCGCGATGAGTCCAATGAAGTCCTGCAACGTCGCCTGAAAGAAAACGGGCTAACGCCAGAGGCTGGGGTGGATACTATCTTCGATTACATCGAAGTGGATGAGGGTCGTCCCGCCCGACGTCAGTCGCTTTGAGGGTTGTCTCGGTCTGTAGTCTGAGTTTAATTTCTCCCGTTCCACCTGCATGGTAAAAAGTTTTTTCCATGGCTTGGAGTTTTTAGGTCAGGCACCTAAGCGTCAGGAGGAACGTTTTTAAGCGGATGCTCCTCGCGACTACAGTCTTGCAGCCGATGATGGCTCAGCCTGCAGCGGTGGACACGTTTCACCTCACGTTACTGGCTTTTAAAAACGGAGGCTGGGTGGTGTCGTTAATCGGCGCCGCGGCGATGGTTGGTCGTCTGCTGATTGATGACGCATCAATCACGAGTTGGAGTCGCTCCTTTAAACACGTCGTGGCTGCGGCCATTTTTGCCATCATCGCTTTTTTTGTGACCTTCCAATGGGAACTTTCGGCGATTAACAAAGCGATCATCCAAGGCTTGGCGGGTGCGTTAGCCCCGGAAATTGTCGATTGGTTAACGCAAACCATGAAAGAGAAGTTGGGCCTCGGTCGGTGGCGTCGCCGCATACGCGTGCGTCGTAAATTAGCCCAACGCAAGAAAGCCGCCACTGCTTGATTTAGCATTTCGCTCCACCTCTGAATCGCCTAAGATTAACGTTCATGTCTAAAGCCCGCTCAACTGTTGCTCGCCCCCGGCGCGGACTTGTCCAAGCCGAGGTGGGCATTGTGGGGATGACGGTGGTGACGTTACTGGTATCCTTAGCGGGGCTTTGGTTTAGTCATGAACTAAAAGAAACGACGCAGAAAGTGCGTACTGCGACGCAGGAGATTCAGGGTTCCGTGGCCGCTTATAAGACGGCGATGCGGTCTTTGGACACCGCTGTGGTGATTATCACCGACGAAGGGGCGAAGTCCGATAATAAACAAGTCGAAGAGGCGAATTATAAAATGCGCAATGTCTTTGATAAAGCTGAAGTCGAAACGAAAGATTGCTTGAAACTACTCGACGAGGTGTTGCGTCTGCTCAATACCTACGAAACCACCACGGTGACGTTTGCGGGCTGTGCCCTGATTTTTGCGCTCTTTGTGGTGATCCGGCAGTTCCGCCTTTAGCCGAAGTGCTTAAACCCTTTTTTGCCTAAGGTTTTTCCCGTTGCTTGGGAGATGATTTGGCCCGTGCCTACTTGCAAGGTGCCGAGGCAGGTGAGCGTTGTTTGCGGAAATTTCAGGCGGAATTGGCTGGCTATCCAATCAGCCCGGGAGGGGTGGGCGGTCCAAAGGAGTTCATAGTCTTCCCCGTCTTGTAAGGCATGCTCTAGGGCAGGTATGCCGTCCGCTTTAGATAGTGCCATCGCGGCCTCGCTTACAGGTAGCACTCGTTCGTCGAGGACGAGGTTCAGTTGCGGGCCCATGAGGTTGGTTAGGTCTTTGGAGAAGCCATCCGAGATGTCGGTACAGGCCGTCACCTCGCTTTGGGAACCAAGCCAAGCCCCTTCGGCTAGACGGGGCGTGAAGGTCAGGTGATGCCCATAGCGCGAGCCCCCGAGTTGGCCCGTGACAAAGACCACGTCGCCGCTTTGAGCCTGTCGACGAGTCAGTACTCGTTGGGCAAAACCTTGCACGGCTAGCGTCGCCATAAAACTTTGGGCTGGCCCTTGGGCGACATCGCCCCCGACGACTTTTAAGCCGGCGGCTTTGGCGGCACGGCCTACGCCATGGGCAAAATCGAGTAGCCAAGCTTGGCTGATTTCGCCGCCCATGACTAACGACAGCAGGCCATCGGACGGGGTTGCTCCCGCTGCGGCGAGGTCGGAGAGGTTGCGATTCACGAGTTTGATTCCCGCGAGGTAACCGCTGCAGGCCGCGTCGAAGTGTCGCCCCAAAATCACCGAGTCGACCGTGCTGATACGCCAGCCTGCGGTCTCGGTGTTGGGCAGGTGAGCACAATCTCCACCTGGTCCTTCGGGGAAAGCCGGAGCCGCATCGGAGAGGTTTTGCACGACGCGTCGGATGATTTCTTCTTCATCCCACGCAGCGATGGAGTCCGCAGGCTGAGTGGTGAGGGCGCCCATCTTAGAAATGCGAAGAAGCTTCGGGGGCGACGAGTAACCAGAAGAACGTATGGGCGTTGAGTAAGGCGTGGATGCCCATGCTCGTGAACAAGCCGTAACGATCGCGAACGAGGCAGAGGAACGAACCAAAAACAAAGAGCGGGAAAAGCGCGCTCAAAGAGCCGTGGATGATGGCAAAAATTAGCCCCGTGATAACCACCGCATACCCGCGAGGCATCCAAGTTTTGAGCGATGGGTATAACGTGCCACGAAAGGCCAGTTCTTCGACCAACGGTGCGCCGACGCCTAAGGCGAGGAACACGAAGACTAATTTATAACGTGGGCCTTCCCAGTGGAGGATTTCTTCAACTAGCACTTGCGGCTCGTCGGGCAAGGTGGTGCCTTGCAGGGAGCAGAACTTGATAAAAAGTTGAGTGAGTAAAGTGGCGATGACGAGCAGGGTTGCCGCGGCCAAGAAAGCATACAGCACATGACGACCCTTAAAGGATTTCGCTGCGGCCTGAATGTCTTTAGCGACCGACGTGTGTTGGGTTTCGCCCACTAAGGACGGCCCCCAATGCACTGCACCTTTAAAGGTGAAACTGGCCACCACGTAGACTACGGCTCCAGCGATTTGCCCGGCAAATTGCGGCAGCATGCGATCGCCAAAGTTATTCCCGATTAATTGGAATTTCGTGGCCAGTCCCGTGAGTAAGCCCGCGACTAAATAAACCGTACCGAAAAATAAAAAGACCACCGAACCGGCACCCCAGACGGAAGCCCCCCAGCCGTGTAGTCCGCCGTGATAAGGTTGGTCTTCGCCCGGTTGTCCATAGCCCTGATTTAGGGCCCAGATACCTGCGATGAAGAGCAGTAAACTCCAGACTACGAACAACCAATCGCCCCAGCCGAAGAGGTTTAAAGCACCTACGTGGTCGGTGCCATCGGCAAGAATCGAAGCGAGGAGAGGTAGCATTTTAGCTTACAGAGAACACCTGTTGGCCGCCGACGAACGATTGCTGAATCCGCCCTTGGAACGTGCGCCCGTTTAACGGATTGTTGCCTGACTTGGAGAACAGGGTTGCCGGGGTAACCGTCCAAGAAGTTTGCGGGTTGAAGAGTACCACGTCGCCCGAAGCACCGGCTTTTAAGGTGCCGTACGGCAGGTTGAGGACGCGGGCTGGGCCGGTCGTGAAACGCGCGACGAGTAAAGGCAGGTCAGCCTTGCCACTTAAAACCAACGTTTCGTAGGCAGCGGCAAAGGTGGTTTCTAAACTCGCAGCCCCAAAGGGGGCTAAGTCGAACTCACAATCCTTCTCGGTAGCCGTGCAAGGAGAGTGGTCGGAGCAAATCGCATCGATGGTTCCATCGACCACGGCGGTGATTAGTTTTTGGCGATCGCTTTCTTCGCGTAAGGGCGGGTTTAATTTCAGCCGCGTGTCGTAGTTTTCCAAAGCCCCATCATTCAGGAGCAAGTGCAGGGCTGAAACTTCACAGGTTAATTTTGAGCCGCGGGATTTGGCCCGACGCACGATATCGGCCGTGTTCCCCGAGGATAAGTGTTGGAGGTGAATCCGAGCCTTCGTTAATTCCGCGAGCACGCAATCACTCGAGGCCACGATTTCCTCGGCCGCACGAGGCGAGCCGCGGAGGCCTAAGCGGAGCGACCAAGCCCCTTCGTGCATTTGGGCTCCTTCGGTCATGCTGCTGTCTTGGCAATGGTCGAGGACGACTAAGTTAAACATCGCCGCGTATTCTAAAGCGCGGCGCATAATCTCGTTATTTTGCACGCCAGAGGTCGTGTCGGTGACGGCTACGACGCCGGCTTTTTTCATCGAGCCTAAGGGGGCAAGTGCTTTGCCCTCGTGACCCTTCGTTAAAGTCCCTGTCGGCAAGACGCGGACGCGAGCATCGCGAGCACAGATTTCGCGCAGCAATTGCAGAGTTCCCACGTTGTCGAGGGCTGGCTTGCAATCTGGCATTGTCACCACCGTCGTAAAACCACCTGCGGCTGCGGCTAAAGTTCCGGTGAGGATGGTTTCGCGGGCGGACTGACCTGGTTCTCCCAAGCGACAATTTAAATCGATTAAGCCTGGAAAAGCTACGAGACCCGTGGCGTTTATTTTTCGGGCCCGCGATTGTTCTTCAGCGGTTAACTTTTCCACGAACACCCCATCGCGAATGAAGACGTCGCCGTTTGGTTCGTCGCGTCCCGTCGCAGGGTCGATGACGCGGGCGCCGTGCAGCCAGAGGGGAGAAGGGTCGTGAGGGTTCATCGGCTAATGGCTCGGGTGCAAAGGTGGAGAACGGCCATGCGCACGGCCACGCCGTTGTGTACTTGTTCTAAAATGACGGAGCGCGGGCCGTCGGCGACTTCGCTTTCAACTTCAACGCCTCGGTTAATAGGGCCGGGGTGCATCACGATGGTGTTGGGTTTGAGCCATGCAGCGCGTTCGGCATTGAGTCCGAATTGCGAAGTGTATTCCGCCAGGGAAGGGAAGTGGGTGGTCGTTTGACGTTCGTGTTGAATGCGCAGTAACATCACCGCGTCGCAATCGGTCAGGGCCTCTTTGAGGTCATGGATGATGCGTACTTGTGGGAAGGCTTCTTGTAGAGCGGCGGGCACTAAGGTGGCGGGACCCGCGAGGGTGACTTCGGCGCCTAGCTTTGAAAGACAGAGGATGTTGGAGCGTGCGACCCGGCTGAATAGGATGTCGCCGAGGATGGTGACTTTCAGCCCTTGGAGTTTTCCGAAATGTTTCCGCAGTGTGAACGCATCGAGGAGTGCTTGAGTGGGGTGTTCGTGGGCACCATCGCCTGCATTAATCACTGAAATATCGAGTGCCTTCCCGAGGTAGCGAGCTGCCCCGGCGGAGGAGTGACGCATCACGATCGCATCGACGCCCATGGCGCGGATGTTTTCGGCCGTGTCGCGCAGGGTTTCGCCTTTGACCAGAGAAGAGGCCGTGGTGTTGATCGAAACCACTTCGGCACCCAGTTTTTTAGCCGAAATCTCAAAAGCCGTGCGCGTGCGGGTGCTCGGTTCGAGGAAGAGGTTCACCACGGTCCGGCCGCGCATTAAATCCAGGCCTTTGCCTGGGGCGAGGGCGGGCAGGAATCCATCGGCTTGCGTAAAAAGGAACTCGATTTCCGCTCGCGTGAGGTCGGCGATGCCTGTGAGGTCTTTTTTAGTCCAAGTATCTTGTAGAGCCATGCGGTTTGATTCCGGTGGCCCTAACGAAGTTAGGACCAGCGGAAAAGTGAGTAAGATGGTCCCTTTGGCAATTCATTAACGCTGGACCAAAGGCCTGACCTAGGAAGGACAGGCTGATTATAAGCCTAATTAATCGCTTTTAGCCATAAAACTAAGGGGTGGCCGACCCCCTGAGCCGCATTCCCTGAGAAAATTATTTACTCAGTAATTCGCGGACCTTGGCACCTACCGCGGCTGGGATTGCTTGGGGCGTCTTTTGGTTGGCGGCGATCACGTTGACGAGGGCACTGCCGACTACCACGCCTTCGGCGACTTGGGCGATGGCTTTGACGTGGGCTGCCGTGGAGACACCGAAGCCGACGCACACTGGAAGTTTGGTATGTTGCTTAATCGCCTGAACCGAGGCGGCCAGGTTTTGTGCTAACTCGGAACGCTCGCCGGTGACCCCTTCGCGGGAAACGTAATAAATGAAACCCGATGCGTGTTGCGTGATGAGGGCAATGCGTGCGGGAGGAGTCGTGGGCGCGATGATGAAGATATTGGCCAGCTCGTGCTTTTTCGAAGCCACCAGCAACTCCGCTGCCTCTTCGGGAGGGCAGTCGAGGACGAGTAGCCCATCGGCTCCCGCTTCTTTGACCGCTGCACAATACTTTTCTACCCCGTGGGCAAAAAGCAGGTTATAATAACAATAAAGGATGAGCGGTTTAGCGGTGCCCGCGCGCACGGTGCGCAGCAGGTCGAGCAGTTTGGCAAAATTCATCCCGGCGGCGAGGGCACGTTGGGCCGCCAATTGATTCGTCAGGCCATCAGCCAGCGGGTCGGAGAAGGGGACACCCACTTCGAGGATATCGGCCCCAGCTTCGGCTAAGCTCAGCAGGATTTGCTTAGAAGTTTCCAGATCGGGGTCACCAGCGCAGACATAACTCACAAAGGCAGGGCGACCTGCGGCTTGGCAGCTTGCGAAAGTATCAGTCAGGCGACTCATGCAGACATGAGGCAAACTTGGAAACCCCTTGGGGGCAAGGCGACTTATTGAGAAGTCGGCAGGGTTGGTAGAATCAAAAACCAACGTAAAGCCTCAAAAGCAGGCTTCGCAGGCAATTTTTACCGTTAATCATTACCGTATTGCCAAGGACAACTTTCATCGCACGGTGTCGAATTGTCGGCCCAAGTGGTGGAATGGTATACACATCAGACTTAAAATCTGCCGCCGCAAGGCTTACCGGTTCGAGTCCGGTCTTGGGCACGACATTTTTTATAAAAGGACGAGGCCGCAGCCTCGTCCTTACCTTGTCGTGGGTGCGTATAATGTCGGTTAGCCGACGTATGTACGTGGGGGAGAGCGGATGGCATGGCAATGCCATCCCTGCCCGATCCTGATGATGACGGTGTCTTGGGTAGGGACGTGATTGCCATCATGTCCGTTGGCAAAGTCCCACTTATTAGTAAATCGATTTAAAGAGGCACCAGCCGACCCAAGGACGAGGACGCAGCCTCGTCCCTACCCGATGCAGAATCTGATTTGGGTAGGGAGGCTGCTGCGACAGCCTCCTTGTTCGTGGGGGAGCGGTGACGACATAGTGATGTCGTCCCTACCGGTTAGAGATTATAAAGGCTGCAGGCCTGCCTTATTTAGCAGGGGGGATTTTACAGGACTGCCAGGCGAGGAATTTCCATTGCCCGTTTTCAAGCCGCCAAACGGCGAGGTAGCCAATTGTCGTCGTCATCGAGACGCCATCTACCACGGCTTGCACTTCAAAGCGTCCCGTCATTAAGGCGAGTTCGGGGGCGGGGAGGGTGAAGGTGCGTTCGAAATATTTATAACTTATATATTTAGCTTCGCCGTTAAGGAGTGAGGTCGTGAGCGAGGCCTTGGAGTCGACTTTGCCATTGGAGTGGGCGTAGTGCAGGTCGGGCGAAAGAACAGTATCGAGGGCGGCTGCGGTGGGGTGGAGCATGGCTGCCACTCGGGCGTCGTCGGCGGTGCGCAGGGCAATCATCTTAGGATCCTCGGCGGCACGGAGATGAGTCAGGAAGCTGAGGCTGAGGATAAGTGAGGCGAGCAGGGCTTTCATAACTTCATAGCCTGTTTAAGGTACTGAGGTGTCAAGGGCCTTAGGAGGCTTGGTCAGTGATGAAGCTGTCGTCAGGCGTTATGAGGTGACCATCCACGACCTAGTAAGGCCGTTCCTAGCATCTTGAGTTTGGGGTAGAATGGAGTTTAGGGTGGGGGATGCCTTCAACTGCACACCGCCTGACTGGTTTTACGGAATCTGTGATTCGGGGGATGACGCGCTTAGCCAATCAACACGGGGCGATTAATCTTTCTCAGGGGTTTCCAGATTTTGAGCCTCCAGAGGAATTGCTGGCGGCGTTGGAACGGGCGACACGTGGGCCGTATCACCAGTATGCGGTGACATGGGGTGCACCTCGTTTTCGCCAAGCCTTAGCCGCCAAAATCAATCGCTTCACCGGGCTCGCCTTGGATCCAGACCAACACCTTGTGGTCACTTGTGGCAGCACCGAGGCCATGATGGTGGCGATGATGACGGCTTGTAATCCCGGGGACAAGGTCATCGTCTTCTCGCCGTTTTATGAAAATTATGCGGCCGACGCGATTTTGTCGGGAGCCGTCCCCCTCTACGTTTCCCTGCGCGCCCCAGATTTCAAATTTGATCCGGAGGAGCTCGCTAAAGCTTTTGCGCAAAAGCCCAAAGCCATCATTGTTTGCAATCCTTCTAATCCTTGTGGCAAAGTTTTCACGCGCGAGGAATTGATGCAGATTCTCCAGTTGGCGGAGCAGTATGATACTTTTGTCATCACGGATGAACCGTATGAACACATCGTTTATGAACCCCAGCAGCACGTGCATTTCGCGGCTCTGCCAGGGGCTTTTGAACGCACCATTACCTGCAATTCGCTCTCCAAGACTTATTCCATCACCGGTTGGCGCTTGGGGTATGTGCAGGCAGCCCCCCAGGTGATTGCGCAAGCCCGTAAGGTGCATGACTTTTTAACCGTTGGAGCTGCCGCTCCTTTACAAGAAGCGGCGGTAGCGGGGCTGGAATTGCCGGATAGTTATTACCAAAATCTTCGTCAGCGTTACACGGCGAAGCGTGATTTATTTAAAACGATTCTGACCAAGACCGGTCTGAAGTTTACTGAACCTCAAGGAGCTTATTACACCTTGCTCGATATTTCACCGCTTGGTTTTAAAACAGATCTCGAAGCCGCGCAGTGGATGGTGCAAGAAATCGGAGTTGCTGGTGTGCCCGGCTCTTCTTTCTTTCGTGAGCCCGAGCATCGTTACCTTCGTTTTCATTTTGCGAAACAAGAAGCCACGCTTTTAGCGGCCGGCGAAAAACTCGCTAAGTTGCGTCGGTGAGGTACGTGTGTAACGTCGGAAAGTGAGGCGGTCAGTCTCCTTGGCGGGCTCGGAAATAAATTATTATATAATTATTATATATAAGGGCTTGACGATGCCGACGCGGTGAGCATATTGCTTTTCAGACGTTCAATTAATGCGAAGAAGACTTTAATCATTACAAAGTGTGCTAGGCAGTGGCACTTTGTAATCGCATTGGTTGGTGCTCCGTTCGGAGCTCTAGAGTTTTTCCCATCCTTTAAGGATCTTGCTCTTTAACAGTCTAACTTGAGGTGCGTGCGCTGGGCGTACGCGTGTCGATGAGATGTGCTTAGTTGCTTACAAACACCTCATCTGTGATGATTTTGCAGGTAGAATTCTGGAGAATTCACGTGTTACCGAAACACGGTTAGGTGGGTTCGATTCCCGCGTCTGTGTCTTTGTTGGAACTGTTTATGGATCCTAACTGTTTACAGGAGCCTGGAGCTCTAGGCTTGGCCGCATGGCCTTCCAACATCCCCTTTATTGGCTGCGCAGAATTAATCTTAGCCAAATTTTATGACCTGGTAGTTCAACGGATAGAACAGTGGATTTCTAAATCACTTATACAGGTTCGAATCCTGTCCGGGTTACCATTTGAGGTAGGGAGGCTGCTGCGACAGCCTCCTTGTTCGTAGGTGTGAGCGGATGGCATAGTAATGCCATCCCTACCCAATCACAATGATGACGATGTCTTGGGTAGGGACGTGATTACCATCACGTCCGTTGGCAAAGTCCGACTTATTAGTAGCTCGATTTTAAAAGGTACCAGTTGACCCAAGGACGAGGACGCAGCCTCGTCCCTACCATAGATCATGTTCTGGGTAGGGAGGCTGCTGCGACAGCCTCCTTGTACGTGAGTGAGAGCGGGTGGCATAGTAATGCCATCCCTACCCAATGCCGATGATGACGATGTCTTGGGTAGGGACGTGATTACCATCACGTCCGTTGGCAAAGTCCGACCTATTAGTAGCTCGATTTTTAAAAGGTACCAGTTGACCCAAGGACGAGGACGCAGCCTCGTCCCTACCTGATCCCGATTACGCGAGGAGAGGCTTGATGACGTTGCCGTGAATGTCGGTCAGACGGAAGTCACGACCTTGATAACGGTACGTAAGTCGAGTGTGATCCACGCCCATGAGGTGCAGGATCGTCGCGTTGAGGTCGTGCACGTGGACGCCATCTTTGACGATGTTGTAACTAAAATCGTCCGTTTCTCCAAACGTCTTGCCGCGATTAACACCTGCCCCAGCCATGAGAACGGTAAAGCAACGTGGATGGTGGTCGCGCCCGTAATTCGTTTCAGTAAGCGTGCCTTGAGAGTAAGTTGTCCGCCCAAACTCGCCGCCCCAAACGACTAAGGTGTCGTCGAGCAAGCCGCGTTGTTTCAAGTCCGTGAGTAAGCCAGCGGTGGCTTGGTCGGTGTCATTACACTGTCCTTTGATGGCCTTGGGCAAGCCGCCGTGGTGATCCCAGCCCATGTGAAAGAGTTGCACGAAGCGCACATCGCGTTCGCAGAGTCGACGTGCTAAGAGGCAGTTCGAGGCATATGAGCCTGGTCGTTTCACATCCGGACCATAGAGGTCGAGCACGTGCTGAGGCTCTTTGGAGAGATCCAGTAAATCCGGCACACTGGTTTGCATGCGGAATGCCATTTCATATTGGGAAATGCGCGTTTGAATCTCGGGATCACCTAGGACGCCATGGTGTTGGTTGTTGAGGGCAGCGATTTCATCGAGCTGTTCGCGCCGGACTTCACGCGGGATACCTTCGGGGTCTTTGAGGTAGAGCACGCGCTCACCCTTATTTCGTAACTTCACTCCTTGGTGACGTGAAGGCAGGAAGCCCGCTCCCCAAAGTCGGTCGTAGAGCGGTTGATCGTCGGGACGGCCGCTACCAAACGACGTCATCACGATGTAGGCAGGCAGGTCCGAATTTTCGCTCCCTAAACCATAAGCCGACCAAGCTCCGATGCTAGGGCGACCCGCAAGTTGGCTACCCGTTTGCATGAACGTGATTGCAGGGTCGTGGTTAATCGCCTCGGTGTACATGGCACGCACGACGCACCATTCGTCGGCCTTCGAGGCGATGTGGGGGATGAGTTCGCTGAACCAAGCTCCCGATTGGCCATGTTGTTTAAATTTAAAAATCGTGGGCGCAACGGGGAAGGATTTCTGCCCCGAAGTCATGGTAGTTAGTCGCTGACCTTTGCGGATTGATTCAGGTAAATCTTTCCCGCGCATGGCTTCCAGTTGGGGCTTGGGGTCGAAGAGATCCATCTGCGACGGAGCTCCCGATTGGAAGAGGTAGATGATGCGTTTCGCTTTAGGTTTAAAATTGGGGAAACCTAGACCCGGGTTGCTGGCCAAAGCGGGCGAAGCCATCAGCGAGCCCAAGGCGGCTAAGCCGATGCCACCGGCTGAACCCTTGATAAAAGTACGGCGGGATAAGGCCATCTGGGTGGCCGCATCCAGTCCGAGAAATTGGCGATCGTTGCAGTTCATTCGCGGGTAACGGTTTCGTCGAGGTTGAAGAGAATATTGGCCGTCGTCGTCCATACCGCCAATTGGGTACGGTCGAGGTCGGAGGGAAGTGGGCTCATGCCTTGGGCAAGCAGTTTAGGCGCGAGGGTAGGGTCGGCGGCATACGTGGTCAGGCGTCGCTCTAAGCCTTTACTCAAGACTTCCAATTCCGCAGCGGTGGCATCGCGACGTAGCACCTTGCGGAACATCCAACTTAACTTATCGCGGTTGTTGCCGTTTTGCCGCAGCGTTTGTTCAGCAAGTTTGCGGGCGGCTTCGACGAAGGTGACTTCATTCAAGAGCGAGAGTGCCTGCATCGGCGTGTTGGAACGCGAACGTTTCACGGTGCACACTTCGCGGCCCGCGGAATCGAAGAGTAGCATTGTGGGTGGGGCAGCGGTGCGTTTCCAAATCGTGTAGAGCGAACGCCGCCACAGGCCTTCCCCAGTGTCTGCTTTGTAGTTACGCATGTCGCCGTAGACGCTGGTTTCGTCCCAGACAGCTTCGGGCATGTAAGGTTTGACGCTGGGGCCACCTTGTTGATCGACAAGTAAACCGGCGGCCCAAAGGGCTTGGTCGCGGATGACTTCGGCGGGCAGGCGGAAACGGGGGCCGCGAGCTAGCAAGCGATTGTCGGGGTCTTTTTCGAGCATTTCAGGCGTCACCACGGCACTGCGACGGTAAGCCGCACTCGACATGATTAATTTATACATCGATTTCATATCCCACTTACGATCGACGAATTCTACCGCGAGCCAGTCGAGCAAGGCGGGGTTGCTTGGCCATTCGGCTTGCGAGCCGAAGTTCTCGGAAGTTTTGACTAAACCAATGCCAAAGAAACGTTCCCAGGCACGGTTAACCCAAACGCGGGCCGTGAGCGGGTGTTTGCCGTTAACTAACCAACGCGCTAGGCCGAGTCGGTTGTTCGGTTCGCCCGCAGGCAGTGGAGGCAAGACGGCTGGCAGTTTGCGTTCCACCTTGGGTCCAATCTTGTCGTATTCGCCGCGCAAGAGAACATAGGCCTGACGTGGTTGGCTGATTTCTTTCATCACCATCACGTTGATTGGAGCCCCTAAGGCATTGTCATGGGCGGCTTTTGCTTGCGTCACTTTAGCCATCGCTTGAGCGCGAGGATTTTCAGGACTTTCAGCGTAAAGTTTTTCCAAGGCTTTGCGATCGGCGGCTGTCAGTTGCGTGGCCGGCTTAGTCAGCAAGCGTAGCGTCGCCTCCGTGGTGGGGTTGGTTTTGAGCGCAAGCAATTTGGGGTCTTGAGAGGACGTACTCAGTTTGAAGCGCCCGATGCTATGTCCTGAGACCGCTTCTTGGTGCAGTAAGACGACTAATTTGGCTCCTGCAGGGATGGTCGTGGGCGTGATGGTAAAGATGGCCTTACGTGCGACGCGATTTTCGGCCACATTACCACCAATGGCCCAGCCCGTCATGCCAGCCTCAGCCTTTTTTGCCTTACCCTTCGCCATGTCGGCAGCGGGTGCGAGTTTGGCGATGCTCCAGCCGGGTTGATCGAAGTCTGCTTCAGCTTTTAACAACGGCAGTTTGGTCGATTGACCATCCGTAGTGACCATGCGGACTTCAAAGCCACTGAGCACGAAGTTACCATTGTAGGCTCGTCCAAGGCTTTGGTTGGGCAAGGAGGCATCGGGCTGTACATCGAGTCGCAGAGCGGTGAGTAAACCAGCGGAGAGCGCCGCTTCGACGGTGTAGGTTTCTTTTACCGGAGCTTTGCCCGAGACTAACCAAGAGCCATCCTCTTGATGTTTGAAGGTCGAGGCTTCGGTCGACGAAACCTTTTCGCTGAGCAGTGGTTGCCAGCTGGAGCCTTCCTTGGCGAAGTTGGCCCGCTGTTGGTCTAGCCACTTGGTGAACAGTTCGGGTTGGGAGGCTGGAGTTCCTTGTAATGCGGCTTCGGCGGCGGCTAAGGCTGCGGCGGTGGCGTCGATTTGTTTTTGTTGTTCTGCGGTGGGTAAGGGGAGTACGGGAGGAGTGTTGCCGCCGCGTCGCGACGTGCCTGTGCCTCCGAATTCACCGAGCACACCGCTTTCATCGATGGAGTTGAAGTAAGCAAACAGTTGGTAGAATTCCTTTTGCGTGATGGGGTCGTATTTATGGTCGTGGCACCGGCAGCAATTCATCGTCAACGCCATCCACGTTGAGCCCGTGGTCTCGATGCGATCGATAATATTTTCGGCGAACCATTCTTCAACGATGCGACCTCCTTCGCCATTCAGGCGATGGTTGCGGTGGAAAGCAGTGGCGACGATTTGATCGCGGGTGGGCTGGGGTAAGAGGTCTCCGGCCAATTGCTCGATGGTGAAAACATCAAACGGCTTATTCTCGTTGAACGCTTTAATCACCCAATCGCGGTAGGGCCACATCGTGCGCTGCGTGTCGCTTTGGAAGCCGTTGGAGTCGGCATAGCGGGCGAAATCGAGCCACTGCATGGCCATGTTTTCACCGTAGTGGGGCGAAGCTAACAACCGATCTAAGGCTTTGGACCAAGCGTCGGCGGACGTGTCGGCTAGGAACGCTTGCAGGTCGGCATCGGACGGGGGGAGTCCGGTAAGGTCGAGTGCGGCGCGGCGGAGTAGGGTCGTTTTGGGAGCTTCGCCATTGGATTTTAGTCCTTTAGCCACCAAGTTGGATTGGAGGAAGCCATCGATTTCATTACCCCCTGCAGGGATGGCCGGCACGGCGGGTTTGGTGGGCGTTTGGAAAGCCCAGTGACCTTGATACTCAGCGCCTTCTTTGATCCAGCGTTCCACTAAGGCCACTTGTTCTTTCGAAAGCACCTTATGGAAGTCGGCCGGCGGCATATGATCATCGGCATCGGTCGTCAGCAATCGCTTCATCGCCAAACTTTTTTCGGGATGTCCGGGCGTGATTGCGGGCTCGCCCGATTTACCGCCTCGTTGGGCGGCTGCGAGCGAGTCGAGGCGAAGCTTACCTTTAACTTTATTTTCGTCGGGGCCGTGGCAGGCAAAGCAGGTGTCGGAGAAGATGGGGCGGATGTCGCGGTTGAATTGGACGCGCTCCTCGGCAAACGAGGTAGCGGCGAGGCATACGCCCAGGGCGGCGAGACTTAGGCGAGAGAACTGCATAGGTCGGGGCAAGATAGCTTAAGACCTAGACGTAGGGTGATTTCTGGCAACGGTTAGTTAAAGAAACTAGCCAATTGAGGGGTTTTGACATCCTGCTTGGCTTTTTTGGGCAGTTTAGCCCCGAGATGTCGCTAGCCTACCATTGAGTACTCATTCGTACCCGAAGGGCTAAGGCCGGTCGTGTTTCTTAAGTCGCACCTGCAGCTCCGTAAAATCTTTCTCGGTCCATTTAGTTTGCACCGACTTTAGTTCCTTTAGCGCATCTTGATGGTTTTGTTTGGCGGCGAGGCTGAACCACACTGCAGCTTCCACCTCATCGGCTTTGACGCTTTTACCCAGCAAGTATTCACGTCCCTGAAAGTATTGGGCACTCGCATTGCCATTTTCGGCTAACTCTCGGATCCAGTAGTAAGCGACTCGAGGACGTCGCTCCAACGGCTGCGTCCCATCGGTGAGGTGAAAGTAAAGTAAACGTGCTTCAGCTAAGCCAGCTTCGGCGGCTAGTTTTAGTTCTTTAAGCCCTTGCGAGATTTGGGGTGCTTGCGGCGTAAGCAGGTAGTTTTTCGCTTGGTTAAAATGTTGGTAAGCCTCCGAGAGGTTGGGGTTGGCTTGAGCGGTTAAGCTCACGGCGGCGAAGCAAACGAGCCACAAAGTGCGAGTCATGCTACTACCTCCGTAGGTTATTCTAGGGGGTCAACCTTAGGTACTATGAATAGGTGTTTTCACCCAATAAATACTAGGGTTTTAGACCTAATAAATGAACTCAGAGTGCCGTGCCCGTGGCGATGGCGAGGGCTTTTAAATCGGCGAGCGTTTTCTCGTATTGCTTTAAAGCCACGGCGTAATCGTCTTGGGCTTTTTGTGCCGCTTGTTGGGCTGGTTCGGCCGCTTTACGCACTTCCACCGCTTTATCTTTGGCCTTATCCGCTTGCTCTTCGGCGTAGTGAAGTTGGTTGGTGGCGTTGACGATTTCGTTGTCGATGCGCGTGAGGGTTTGCAGGTCGACATAGGGACTAGTGCGTACGGCGACAGATTGAGCACGAAGGGATTCAATCGTCTGGTGTAAGCGTTCGACTTTGGTGTTTTCGCGATTCGCTGCCGCGTCGGCACGTTTGATCGACTCGTCGGCTTTGTTCTTATCAATCAGGGCCCGTTTGAGCGCATCAAAAAGATTTTTGGTGTGCACGTAATTGGCATCGGCAATGAAACGGGCCACGGCTTCCTTGTTTTCATTCGGCAACTGATAACGTCGGTTATCGACACGGAGGATAAACTTTCCCCCTGGCTGATCGTAAATGATGGGTAGGGTCTGAGGCGGCGAGGGGTCGCCCTCGGCTGCGCCCATGCGACCACTGTATAGGGCGCAAAGTAATAGGAGGGCAGCGGGGTAAATCCTCACGTGTTTGATTTAGGCTTTTGGCGCGACACGGTCAATGCGTGTTTACCCCATGCCTGTTTCTGTTGTAGGTATTGCGTAATTAATGCGCTCGCCTGCGGTCGAAACGACTGTGCCGCCGTGTCCGCTAACCATAATTTAAGCAGCCCTACAAAGAAACAAAACGTCTCACGGGCAAGGAGGAGACAGTCTACCGCGGGATCGATTTGCCCCTCGTGTTGGGCGGTGCGGTAGAGTTTGGCCACTTCTTGTACAAAGTTTTCGCCGCCCAGCATGAGGTCGTCGCGCACGGGGCTAAACTCGCCTACGAATTCACATTTCCAGAGCATCACTTGATAGGTTTCCTGCGTGCCGCTTTCACCGGCGAGTCGTTGCAAGGCGTTTTGCAGACTCAGTTCGAGGCGCCGCAGGGGGGATTTTTCCGCGGGGTGACTTAATTGTAACAAAGACCCCGTGTCGGCTCGTACTGCCATAAAGAGGTCGCTCTTATTGCGAAAATGCCAGTAGACCGCCCCACGAGTGACCTTAGCCTTCCGGGCGATGTCCTCCATGGACGTATTAGATACCCCCGCTTGGCTAAAAACCTGTCGGGCGCATTGAATAATTTTTTGCCGGGTGAGGGCAGCTTCTGCTTTCGTCTTGCGAGCCATCGTGGAGTAACTAGATTTACATACATGACTGTATGTAAAAGTCGCCCTGTCGAGGTACTTCTCGCTCTGAGCTTTATGATTTTAGGTCAGGCCTGTAAGCCTGCCGAGGCTCCTAAGATGCCCCCGGTGCCGGTGGGCTTTGTCAAAGTAGCCTCTTCGGAGGTGCCCCAAATCTCTGAATTTACCGCCAAAGTGCAGGGTACTCGCGAAGTTGAAATCCGGGCACGGGTGACGGGCGTCTTATTAAAGCAATTTTACCAAGAGGGTGCGGCCGTTAAAGCGGGCGACCTCTTGGTCCGCATCGACCCCGCCCCTTACCAAATTGCCCTCGCTCAAGCGAAGGCGACTTTGGCTCAGGAAGAAGCTCGGGCGCTGCAAGCTAAGTCCGAGGCTCAACGTCAAGCGGCTCTCTTAAAGCAAAAGGCCACGAGCGAAAAAGAATCCAGCGACGCTCAGTCGCTCGCTGTCTCAACCGAAGCCGCCCGTCAGTTGGCCGCCGCGAAAGTTGCCCAAGCCGCCTTGGATTTATCGTACTGCGAAGTCACTTCACCGATTGATGGCTATGCTGGTCGGATTATTCATACCGAAGGTTCGTTGGTGTCGCCTGGTGCGGATGGTCTGCTCACGACCTTGGTCCGTCGCGATCAAGTCTGGGTGACGTTTAATTTGTCGGAATTAGAATTCAGTCGGCTGTTCTTGGGTAAAGCTGCCCAAGCCAATCAAGCCAAGGTGCAGGTTTTAAAGCCTGATGGCGTGGCCTATGACTTAGTCGGCAAAGTTAATTTCGTCGCCGCTCAAGTTGATGCTAAGATGGGTACGGTCGAGATGCGGGCCGAGTTTCCGAATCCCAAGGCGACATTGGTGCCAGGTCAGTATGTGCGCGTGCGTGTACAGGGCGTGACGGTACCTGCGGCTTATGTAATCCCCGCGGTGGCCTTACTGCAATCGCCTCAAGGTCGCTTTGTTTACGTCTTAGACGATAAAGACCTCCCCGCCATTCGCCCCGTCAAGATCGACGAAATTCAAGGTGATAAGGCGATTGTTTTGCAGGGCATCAAAGACGGCGACCGTTTGTTGGTCGATAATTTGCAAAAAGTGCGACCCGGCGTTCCCGTGGTACCTCACGCCTTCACTCCAACCAAATAATTTTAAAAAAGACTTATCATGTCTTGGGATTTCTTCATTCGCCGACCAATTTTTGGTACGGTTCTCTCGTTGGTCGTAGTCATTGCAGGCTTGATGTCCTTGCGGGTCTTACCCGTGGCTCAATACCCGCAGATTGCGCCGCCGACCGCGATTATTGCGGTGACGTATTTAGGGGCTTCAGCCGAAACCTTAATGCGCACTGTTGCGGCACCTATTGAAGAAGAAATCAACGGTACCGATAATCTCCTCTATTACTCTTCCACTGCTTCGTCGACCGGTTTGCTCACGATTACCGTGACTTTTGAGCCAGGTGCCGATCCTGACTTGTGCGTGATTAATCTCACCAATCGCGTCAAGATTGCGGAACCCCGTTTACCGCAGGAGGCTTTGCGTCTCGGGGTGGTGGTGAAGAAGCGTTCGACGGATATTTTGATGGCGTTGTCCGTGACTTCAGAAGACAGCAGCCGGGATACGGTTTTCTTAAGTAATTACGCCAGTGTTTACATTGTAGAAGAACTCAAGCGCGTGCCAGGGGTGGGTGATTGCGGCGTTTTTGGGGCCCGCGATTATTCGATGCGTATCTGGTTAGAGCCCGACAAAATGGCCCGCTTAGGCGTGACCACGGGCGATGTCACCGAAGCCGTGCGGCAAACGAATAACCAGTATGCCGCAGGTCGATTAGGTCAGGAACCTACACCCGATGGCCAAGCGTTCTCGTTCCCCATTATCACCCCTTCGCGCCTAGTGACCCCAGAGCAGTTTGGTAATATCATCATCCGCGCGGGTGGTCCTTCGGGGGTGTTGCGTTTACGGGATGTTGCCCGGGTTGAGTTAGGGGCACAAAGTTACGAGCAACAAGCGACCTTAGATGGTAAGAACGCCGTGGGTATCCGGGTGTTCTTGATGCCAGGAGCTAATGCCTTGGATGTTGCAGATGCCGTGAAAAAGCGGATGACCGAATTGGCCAAGCGTTTCCCTGCAGGCGTGAACTACGCCGTGCCTTTCGACACCACGCTCTTCGTCAGTGCCTCAATTCATGAAGTGGAACACACCTTGTTTGAAGCTGGTATCCTCGTCGTCTTAGTTGTCTTCCTCTTCTTAGGCAGCTGGCGGGCGACGTTGATTCCGATGATTGCCGTGCCCGTCTCGCTGATTGGTAGTTTTGCCGGCTTATGGATTTTTGGTTTCGGGGTGAACACGCTCACGCTCTTCGCCATGGTGATTGCGATCGGGATTGTGGTCGATGACGCCATCGTGATGTTGGAGAACGTCGAACGATTGATGCACGAGAAGGGGATGACGCCCTTCGACGCCGCAGTGGCTTCAGTCCACGAAGTCTCGGGCGCCATCGTGGCGATTGTGTTGGTGCTGGTTTCGGTGTTCTTGCCGGTCGCCTTCCTCGGTGGGGTAGCAGGGGCACTTTACCGTCAATTCGCCATCACGGTTTGCGTGTCGGTGATTATTTCGGGTTTCGTGGCTCTGACTTTAACGCCCGCCTTGTGCTCCATTATTTTGAAACCCAAGGATGCGGAGCATGATGGGAATGCCTTCTTGCGCTGGTTCGAAAATAACTTCCGCAAGCTCGCCAACTGGCACAACCGTACGGTGCGCTGGTTGCTCGAGCATCCTAAGACGGCGTTAGGCCTCTTCGGCGTAATCTTGGCGGCGAACGCAGTCTTGTTAGAGGTCATTCCGCACGGCTTTATTCCTAGCGAAGACCAAGGCTACGTCCTTGGCTTTGTCTCCTTGCCCGATGGGGCCAGCGTCTCGCGCACGCGAGCCTACATGGCTAAGATTGTGCCGAAGCTTATCACCACGCCGGAAGATAAGCCTGCGGTCTTCCATGCTTTCGCCATCAGTGGCTTTGACTTAATTGGGGGCGGGGAGAAGACAAATGCCGGGACGATTTTCTTACCTCTCAAGCAATGGGAGGATCGCAAGAACAGTGCGGACCAACTCGTCGGGATGTTGACGGGTGCCGCGTCGCCCGTCTCGGACGGCATGTGCTTCGTGGTTAACCCTCCGCCCATTCGGGGGATTGGTACCGCGGGGGGCTTTGAGTTTTATTTGCAGGCTCGGGAAAATGACGACCCCGTGAAGTTGAGCAAAGTCATGGAGTCCCTGATTGCGGCCCTCCGTCAACGTCCTGAATTGATGGGCGTGACCTCGTTCTTCCGTACTGCAGTGCCGCAGTACAGCGTCGATGTTGATCAAGCGCATGCCGCTTCCTTGGGCATTCCGCTCTCGGATATTTACGATGCGTTGCAAACCACGGTTGGTTCCGTTTACGTCAATGACTTCAATCGTGCGGGCCGGACTTACCGTGTGCTGATGCAAGCCGAGCCTTCGGAGCGGATGGCCGTGAAGGACGTGAGCCGGATTTACGTTCGTTCGCGTGATGGCACCATGGTGCCGCTCTCGACCTTGGTGAAAATCACCGAGTCTACTGGCCCCGACCAAATTGATCGCTACAATGGTTTCGTCGCCGCCCGTGTGATTGGCAGTGGCATTCCAAGTATCAGTTCCAGTGAAGCCTTGCGCATCGTAGAAGAAGTGGCTGCCAAGAATTTACCCGAAGGGTATGTGCTCGATTGGACGGCTCAAGCCTTCCAAGAAAAACGTGCCGCCACCTCGGCGGTGCCAGCATTCATGATGGCCCTCTTGATGGTGTTCTTAATTCTCGCGGCCCTTTACGAAAAGTGGTCCTTGCCGATTGGGGTTATCTTAACGGTGCCATTTGCCCTGTTGGGAGCCTTGATTGCGATTTTCCTCCGCGGTAATGCCAATGACATCTACTTCCAAATCGGTCTTGTGACACTGATTGGTCTGGCCGCGAAGAATGCTATTTTGATTGTCGAATTCGCCGTGAAAGCCCGCGATGAAGGTCGCTCGGCTGCGGAAGCCGCCGTGGAAGCTGCCCGGATTCGTTTCCGTCCGCTCGTCATGACCTCCATGGCCTTCGTCTTAGGCGTGGTGCCGCTCGTCATTGCGGTCGGTGCGGGGGCCGCGGCTCGTCGCTCGATGGGCACGGGGGTGTTCGGGGGCATGTTACTCGACACCTTTGTGGCAACTTTGTTTATTCCTCTCTTCTTTAAACTTTTGACGGGCGATCGCCAAAAAACACGCGCATGAAAAAATCCCACCTTCTTTACATCCCGGTAGTCGTCTTACTTGCGGCCTGCAAGGTCGGCCCTGACTACGAGCGCCCCGAGGTGCCTGCGATGCAGGCTTATCCCGAGGTGACCGCCTCGAGTGCTCAACCCGTGCAAGCGGAGTGGTGGAAGCAATTCAATGATAACGAACTCAATGACCTGGTGACCAAGGCGTTGAAGGCTAACGCGGACTTACAAGTGGCGGCGGCCAAAGTGGAACAAGCGACCGCAAGTTATGCCGATGTTTCCGGGGCCGCTCTGCCGCAAATTAATGCCGGTGGAGGGGTGACGCAAACCCGCGTAAGCAATGATGGTTATTCGCCCATAACCAGTTATGCGGGGCGTAATCGCACCGACTTTACGGCGAATTTATCCACGACCTTTGAACTCGATTTCTGGGGCAAGATTCGCCGTGCTTCCGAAGCCTCGCGTGCCCAATTGCTGGCGAGTTCTGAAGCCCGCTTGCAGGTCGAGTTAGCGATGGTTTCTTCGGTAGTACGCACTTATGCCTTAGTCGGGGCGTTGGATCTCCAAGTCGAGAACGCCACGCAGCTTCTGGCCATTCGTGCCGAGGAGTCTCGCATTATCGGTGAGCGGATTAAAGCGGGCGTGGGTAGTCCGAGCGAAAAAGCTCAAGCCGAAGTGCTTCATTCCGCCGCCGTTTCTGCCCTAAGTGATTTGCGTCGGGCTCGAGCTAACGCCGAGCATTTGTTGGGAGCCTTGATTTCACAGCCCGATTTAGTGGTTGCGCCAAAGTCCAAGGCTTTGCCGATGAAAGTTGCCGCCCCCGCGGTGGGCCTACCTTCCGACCTGTTGCACCGTCGACCTGACGTGCTCGCTGCGGAGCAAACGCTCATCTCGGCCAATGCCTTGATTGGCTACAATAAAGCCTTCTTCTTCCCCTCGTTCTCGTTGACGGGTAGTGGTGGGGTCGAAAGCCGCCAGTTGAATTCGCTCTTTAGCGTCGGTAATGATACCGGCTTGGTGGGCTTAGGCTTCTCGGTGCCCTTGTTAGACTGGGGTCGTACGCAAGCCCACGTGGATGTCGCAGTTGGGGTTCGTAATGAGGCCGCGGCTAATTATAACCGTATTATCTTGAATGCTTTCCGCGAAGTGCGCGATGCCCTGACAGGGTTGAATGAATTAGGCGTTTCGGCCACGGCCGCGAAGCAACGCCTGACATCGGCTCAAGAAGGACTTCGGATTGAGAAAGCTCGTTTAGCCCGTGGCGAGGTGACGCCACTGACCGAACTCGCCGCCCGTCGGACGGTGGCTGAGTCGCAAATCGCTTTAACGCAAGTGCTCCTCCAGCAATTGAGTGCAGAAGTGGATCTCGTGCAGGCCCTTGGTGGGGCTCGTCCAGATGTCACGCCTGCAGATGCCAACGCCAAGAAACTCTAATCCTATGTCAAAATTTAACCAAGTTTGTGCCTTAGCCTGTGGTGTCTTGCTCCTCGGCGTGAGCGGTTGCAAGCCCCACGAAGAGGCTCCGCTTTCGGCACCGAAGGTCACCTTGAAGAAAATTAATATTGGGCCCTTGCCCCAAGTCATTGAGGTGACGGGTCAATTGGAAGGACCCCGCGAGGTTGAAGTGCGGGCTCGCGTGACGGGAATTCTCCTAGCCCAGTCTTATCAAGAAGGTGCTTATGTGCATGAGGGCGATGTGTTGTTCCAGATTGATCCCGCCCAATATCAAATCGCCGTGAATTTAGCTCGGGCAGAATTAGCTCAAGCCGAGGCCCAAGTTGGGCTCACGGCGGCCGAGGCTCGTCGCCAAGAGGGGCTGCAGAAGAAGAAAATCGGCAGTGCGAAAGAAGTGCAAGATGCCCAAGCCGCCGCCAAGACCGCCGTCGCCACACGCGAGTTGGCGAAGGCCAAACTGAATGCCGCTGAATTAGACCTCTCGTACTGCAAAGTCCGGTCGCCGATTAACGGTTTTGCGGGCCGTATTATTCACTCCGAAGGTTCGTTGGTAACGCCAGGTGCGGACGGCCTTTTGACAACGGTGGTGCAACGCGATAAGGTCTGGGCTCGTTTCGGTTTATCCGAAGAACAATTCAAGCGTCTCTTTGACGGCGATGCGTCGAAGGCGCGCGAAGCCAAAATTAATTTACTGACCTCGCGAGGCGAAGTTTATCCCGTCACGGGCAAAGTGAATTACGTCGCGGCCGAAGTGGAGCCTCAACTGGGTACGATTCAAATGCGGGCAGAGTTTGATAATACGCAGGGCGGAATTTTACCTGGGCAATTTGTCAAAGTCCGCGTCGCGGGCCGTACTTTAGATAACATGGTGCGAATTCCCGTAGAAGTAATTTTGCAATCCACTAAAGGACCCTTCGTCTTCGTAGCTGATGATAAGAACCAAGCAGGTTTAAAGTTCATCCAAATTGACGAAGTGTTGGATGGTCAGGCTACGGTGATTTCCGGTTTGAGTCAGGGTGATCGGGTGATTCTCGATAATCTCCAGCGCGTGCGCTCGGGGATGCAGGTGACTCCGTTGGAGCCCACCGCGGAAACGAAATAACCGTCATGTCCTGGGACTTCTTTGTAAAGCGACCAGTTTTTGCAACCGTCCTATCTCTGCTTATTTTACTCGGGGGGATTAATGCCTTCCGCGTTTTACCGGTCGCCCAGTATCCCCAAATTGCGCCACCGATTATAACCATCACGGCAAGTTATTTAGGGGCCTCGCCTGAGACCCTGATTAAGACCGTGGCGGCTCCTATTGAACAGCAAATCAATGGAGCGGAACACCTGCTCTATTTTGCGTCGACTGCTTCCTCGACAGGGGCGTTGACGATCATGGTGACGTTTGAACCAGGGTCGGATGCCAATGCTGCGATGGTAGATTTGAATAACCGGGTGAACATTGCTTTACCTCGTTTGCCGGAAGAGGTGCGGCGCAATGGGGTGGTCGTCAAACGACGCTCGAGCGATATTTTACTGACCCTAACTTTAAACTCTAAGGATGGCAGTCGGGATACGATTTTCTTAAGTAATTACGCTTCGGTTTACGTTTTAGAAGAAATCTTGCGGGTGCCCGGCGTGGCCGATGCAGGTCTTTTAGGTGGTCGGGATTTCGCCATGCGGGTGTGGTTAGAACCTGATAAGATGGCACGTTTAGGCGTGACCGCGGGTGATGTCGCCAAGGCGATTCAAGTGGCCAATAATCAATATGCTGCCGGTCGAGTAGGGCAGGAGCCCAGTTTGCCGAATCAAGCTTTGGCCGTTCCCATTATCACGGAAGGTCGTCTTACCAGTGCGCAGCAGTTCGGTCAAATTGTGGTCCGCTCGGGTGGACCCCAAGGAACGCTTTTCTTGAAGGACATTGCACGACTGGAATTAGCGGCGGAGAGCTACGAGCAGCAGGCGAAGTTAGATGGCAATAACGCCGTCGCGATTCGGGTGTATTTAACTCCCGACGCTAATGCCCTCGTGGTAGGTGATGCCATTCGTGCCAAGTTGAAGGAGTTATCCAAGCGATTCCCTGCCGGGGTGGATTACGACATTCCCTTTGATACGACCTTATTCATTAACGCCTCCATGCACGAGGTGGGCCATACCTTAGTAGAAGCGGCTATCTTGGTGCTGTTAGTCGTTTTCCTATTCTTAGGGAATTGGCGGGCCACGATTATTCCGATGATTTCCGTGCCCGTCTCGCTCATCGGTGCGATGATGGGGCTATGGTTTTTTGGGTTTGGGATTAACACGCTCACGATGTTCGCCTTGGTGGTGGCCATCGGGATTGTGGTCGATGACGCCATTGTGGTCTTAGAAAACGTTGAACGGTTGATGCAGGAGGAGCACATGACGCCCTTGGAAGCGGCCACGGCTTCGGTGAAAGAGGTCGGGGGAGCTCTCATCGCGATTGTTCTGGTGTTGGTTTCGGTCTTCTTGCCCGTAGCCTTTTTGGGTGGCATTGCGGGTACGCTTTATCGGCAGTTTGCGGTGACGGTTTCCGTTGCCGTTATCATCTCTGGCTTTGTGGCGTTAACGCTCACGCCGACACTTTGTGCTTACCTCTTAAAAGCCACGCAACACCATGGCTCGGAAAATCGTGGCGGTTTCTTGGGTTGGTTTGAGGATCGCTTTAAGACCGTGGCTCATTTTCACAATCGCACGGTCAAGTGGCTGGTAGCGCATCCTGTTACCGCGTTTAGCCTCTTTGGTCTGATTTTATTAGCGAATGCCGTGTTATTAAAGGTCGTGCCGCGGGGCTTCATTCCCAATGAAGACCAAGGTTACCTCTTGGGTATTGTTTCCTTGCCGGATGGTGCCAGTGGCGGTCGGACCCGAAAGTATATGGATGATATTACGCCTGGGTTTATGAACTATACGGCAGGGGATAAGCCCGTGGTGGAACACGCTTTGGCGGTGAGTGGATTTGACCGGATTGGTGGCGGCGAAAAAACCAATGCCGGTACCATTTTCTTGCCCCTGATTGATTGGAAAGCCCGCGAGCAAAATGCGGAGACAATTGCGAAGGGGTTGAATTTAGCGGCTGGTAAAATTCCTGATGGAAATTTTGTCGCGGTGAATCCACCCCCCATTCGAGGGATTGGGACGGCGGGTGGTTTTGAATTTTACCTGCAAGCACGTCAGGATGATGATCCGGTTAAACTAGGTTTAGCCCTGAATAAGCTCCTCGCGGCGCTCCGGGCCCGTCCTGAGTTTTCCCGGATCAACTCCTATTTCCGCACGACAGCTCCGGAATACCATGCCAAGGTTGATCAAGTGAAGGTCTCGGCGTTGGGCGTAGAATTAGCCGATGTTTATCAAGCACTCCAAGCGACCATTGGCACGTTATATGTGAACGACTTTAACCTCAACGGCCGTCCCTATCGGGTGTTCATGCAGGCAGAAACTGCGGAGCGGATGACGGCTCGGGATATTAGCCGTGCCTATGTGCGTTCGCGCTATGGTGACATGGTGCCACTCTCGACTTTTGTGACGATTACGGATGGCGTGGGTCCGGACCAAATTGATCGCTATCAAGGCTTCGTTTCCGCCTTGGTGTTGGGCGATCCAGTGCCAGGGATTAGTTCCGGCCAAGCGATTCAGATTGTCGAAGAAGTCGCCGAACAGGTCCTCCCCGCAGGCTATGAAGTCAATTGGACGGCTCAGGCCTTACAGGAAAAACGTTCAGCCTCATCGGCCGTGCCGGCCTTCACGATGGCGATGTTGATGGTGTTCTTAATCCTCGCTGCTCTTTACGAAAAGTGGTCTTTGCCCTTTGGCGTTATTCTCACCGTGCCCTTTGCTTTATTAGGGGCTTTGATTGCCGTTTTTGTCCGCGGGATGCCCAATGATATTTATTTCCAAATCGGTCTCGTAACGCTCATCGGTCTGGCGGCCAAGAATGCCATTCTGATCGTCGCCTTTGCCGTTAAAGCTCGCGATGAAGGCCGTTCGGCTGCGGAAGCCGCGGTGGAAGCTGCGCGGATTCGTTTCCGTCCGCTTGTTATGACCTCGATGGCCTTCGTGTTGGGCGTTGTGCCGCTCGCCATCGCCGTCGGTGCGGGGGCCGCGGCTCGTCGTTCCATGGGCACCGGCGTCTTCGGTGGGATGCTCTTGGATACGTTTGTCGCGACGCTCTTTATTCCGCTCTTCTTTAAGGTGCTGACCGGTGATCGGAAGGAAACCCCCTCTACTAAACCCGCCGCTTAAGGCTTAGCGGGTTACGTCGATTTCACCAAGCACCGCACCGAGGTATTTTTGGTCGCGCGATTGCCAGAGGGGGGCATCGCGGTTGGCGAAGCGGATCAACTGATGGTGGTCTTGGCGTAACTTGGCAAAATCCGTTTCTGGGAAGACCACAATCAACTGATACTTACCGGGAGTGAGGTTCGGGACGGTGGCGCGCACCGTGATTTCATAACCCTTTTCTTTATCTTGATAGGCGCTTAGCGGGAAGATTTTGCGAATATCAAAAGCCTCACCCTCGCCTGGAGAGAGCGTGTACTTCGTGGGCGATTCGGCGTAGATTAAATCCAAAGTTCGCGGCGTGGGGCAACTCGCCATTCCGCGGTTGGCGACGCGGATTTTTAAATCATAGCGGGCAGCGAGTTTAACTTTACTGGGCCAGGTGCCGCTCAGGAGTTCGAAGCGGTAGCCCAAGTGATCGCGTAAGTAGTCATAGGCCGAGCGGCTGATGGGATTGCCTTTCGTATCCGTGAAGTAGCTGTCTGAAACCGTGAGACCTAAGGCGGTTACTTCCGCTTGGGTTTTCATTTGGGTCTTCCAGCCATCGACAATCCCGGCGGTTTTGGTGGGGTCAGATTCTGACCAGCCATGGCTGACTCCCAAGGTGAAGGCGTGCTCGCTGGTCAAAACTTGGGCCACTTGCCATCCATCGGCGGCGAGGGGTTGGGTGGTCGCTTTGGCGGATAGGTCGGCATCGTAGGGGACGAAGAGGGTTTCTTGGCACATGGCCTTCCAGTCTTGATTCTGTACCCCGATGGCGGCTTCGAACTGACCGTTGTGGGTGGCATCGATGAGGAAGTTGGCATTCGTCAGCCCCGTGTGGGCACTGGGATTGCGGTCTTCAAAGGCGTTGGCCTGGGTTAGGGGGAAGGGCCACTTGAGTTCCGTGAGTAAGCTCTCGCGCATACTGTGCGATTGGACGAGAAGCGGGCGGCTCGGTGGGAGGGCGTTATTGGCGGCCAGAAGCACGGCGGCATGCGTGGCGCTATTCTCCGGCAATTTGGCGGCATTAGGACCTTCGCCACGTCGGCCAATCGAGCCCAGTTGTAGGGCCGTGAGCACATCGGCGTTTTTGAGCAGTAGAGGTTTAAGTTGTGCCCAGTGACCTTGAATAATGGCTAAATCAGGTCCGGCCGTTTTGCTGTCGTCCATTTCGTAGGCAAAGCGCAGTTGCAGTTTCAGGCCCGCGCGGCGGAAAGTTTCTAAAGAAGCCTCAAGTCGTTTGAGGAAAATCGGGTCGAGCGGCTTGCTGACATATTCATCGAGCCAGACGATGCCCAGGAAACTCGTAATCCCTTTGCTATCCCACGTTTTCAGAGCCGTGGCGAGGGTGCGATCGGAATAGCCCGTTTTGCTGATATCGAGTCCCAGCAACGGCAGTGCTTTCTCGTCGCTAGTGGTGGGAGCTTTTTTCCGCACGATGCGACCATCGGTATGTTCGACTAACAGTTGCCCTTCGCCGAGGGCGAGGGGGCATTCGAGACGGAAGCCGCGTTCTGGGTTGTGGAGTCCGAGGACGGCACTGGGATCATCGGCAAAGATTCCGTGAAAATCTTTGGTTACCAGTTTCACATTTTCGTCTTTGGCCAGCACGCTGAGGCTGGTCAGGAGCAATAGATTCCAAGGCTTTAACATTTTAATAGAGGATTTAATAATCGGGTTTTCTTGCAATACTGGATTAGGACGCATGCTCATCAGTCCCTTGGCAAACCTGACCCAACTCAGTCAACAAACCGGCGCCCCGGCGGGCTTTTTGGCGGTAGGCCTAATCATTTTCATATTAGCGGTAGGGCACACCCTTTTAGCTTCTTGGGTGGGGCAAGGGTTAGAACGTTGGCATGGTAAGGCCGCTCGAACCAAGGTTGGTGTCTGGGCGCGGAAAATCCCTTTATCGAGTTGGCATCTCTTGGGAGAGGTGGAGTTGGTCTTCGGCTTTTGGGCGCTCGTATTATTGTTCGTCATGGCGTGGTGGCCTGGCCAAGGATTCGGCGTCGCTTGGCATTATTTTCTCACCGGTAATTATTTTTCGCCGTCCGCAGGCACTGCCTCTAAATTAATAGAGCCCCTTTTCGTGCTGATTATCATGACCTTCGCTTCAACCACTCCGGTGGTGTCGGGGGCGAAGCGCTTGATTGTTTTTCTCGCGAATTTTTTAGGCGGAACCGTGGTGGCGCGCTGGTGGGTCACTTTAACCATCACCCCCTTGTTGGGATCTTGTATTACCGAGCCGGCGGCGATGACGATTGCGGCGAATTTATTGCTACAAGATTTCTACCCCTTAAATCCCAGTCGGGCTTTGCAGTATGCGACCTTGGCGTTGTTGTTCGTGAACATTTCTTTAGGCGGGGCCTTAACTCATTTTGCGGCACCTCCAGTTATCATGGTGGCGGGAGTGTGGGGGTGGAGCACCCCGATGATTTTTCAAAAATTCGGGACGGCGGTACTGACGGCGATTGGGTTGAGCAACACCTTGTATTATTTTTATTTTCGGCGTGAGTGGGCGGCCCTGCGGACGACTCCAGCGTCGGTGCCGTCGCCGAACGAAGCCGTCCAACTAGGACGTCTAGTTTGGTACCTTATCCTGATGGCGTGGACCGTTTGGGCTTTTAATCATCACGACATCATCGGGCTGATGGCCGGGTTAGGCGTTGAGGCTGCGGGGGTCGTCTGGTCGCACGGTAGGATCGAGTGGCGAAGGTATCAGGGCCCTGCCTTAGTGGCGGTATTTTTAGCCGGTCTGGTCATCGTCGGGGGACTACAGGGCTGGTGGCTCACGCCGCTCCTCAGTCGCTTAGACGAGAAAGGCCTTTTGGTCGGGGCGACACTGCTGACCGCCTTTAATGACAATGCTGCCGTGACCTATTTGGCGGCTCAGGTGCCAGTTTTCGCTCAAGGTGACGCGGTTGGGCAGGGGTTGCGTCACGCCGTTTTGGCGGGTGCCTTAGCGGGCGGAGGTTTGACGGTGATGGCGAATGCGCCGAATCCAGCCGGCTTATCGATTTTAAAACCCTACTTTCCATCTGGGGTGGAGCCATGGCGACTCGTTCTCTGGGCAATCGTGCCAACTTTGGTGGCCCTCGGGTGCTTTATTTTGCTATAACAAATTATTTTCGGGCCGTTTTTTTACTGTTCAAAGGCGGATTAAACCGAATAGACTCTGTCTCACCCCCTTATCTATGCGTACCCGTTCCCGTTCAGGTTTCACGCTGGTCGAACTTTTGACGGTGATTGCCATCATCGGTATCCTCGTGGCGGTCATTTTCCCTGCCGTTGGTGGCGTCCGAAAGAAGTCGGTCATTGCCAGCTCCCAGGCCGCTTTTTCTCAGTGGGCCGCTGGCTGCAACCGTTATAAATCCGCCTACGGTTTTTACCCCAATATTGGGACGACTTATAACACCACCGCGGACTCTTTGTTTAAGTTAGAGGCCTCGCCTAATTGCGTTAACTTTATTAAGTCCCTCTACGGTAAGTCGCCCCAAGGCCTTCCGCTCTCTGCGGGTGCGACGGGTGACCGGGCTAAGTTTAACCGTAACGCCGAAGAGTTCTGTGCGTTTGGCCAAGATGACTATGAATCTTATGCCACGATGACGGATGCCACCGCCCAGTTGATGGACCGTTTTGGCAACCACAATATCCGCGTTATTTTTGACACCGATGGTACCGGTAACATTAAGCAAATCTCGACGGCCTTGCCCAATGATTTGGCTTCGGTCGGAACGACGGTGGGTGTGCCAGCTCGCGTGATTATCTTTACGACCGTGAACGATGTCGGCTCTCTGAACAGCACCTTGGACCCTTCGGATGCTGCTGACATTTACGCGATCCAATAAGCTTTTAGCATGTCCGCTTCCTCTTCTAAGTCTCGCGCTCTGCGGGGTGGTTTCACCCTCCTCGAGCTTTTAATCGTTATCACGATTATCCTCCTGATTTCGGGGCTCTTTTTGGGATTATCTCCCAGCAACAGTGCGGGCTTATCGACGGGGCAGCGCATGATTGGTTCTAATATTCGCTCCTTGCGGGCCATGGCCTTAATGAATCGCGGGGCCTTCTCGACGGGCGTGGTTTATAATGCCCGCTATCGCCTTTTGATTTTGGACGATCCCACGGATCCAGAAAATCATTTGCGTCAATTTGTTATCGCCGTTGGGAGCGTTGACCCCTCGGCCGTTTCTGTAGGCACGGATCCTTCGACCGTCACGAATACCTCCGACCCTCGTTACAAGTGGTTTGCTCCAGATGCTCCTTCGACATTGCCGACGGGCGTCTTTTATATCCCCGCTATCACGGATAAGGATACGGTGATTAACAATCCACCAGGCGTTTCCAGTTTGGCGGGTCGCCGCAGTATCACGGGTCAGTTGGCGGATACGGCCACTTCGAGTGCCGTGGATAGCCCCTCGAGCCCTCCTTGGATGATGTTTGCTCCGGTCAATCAACCGACGGCTTTAACGAACATGAGTTCCTTAGGGGCCAAGAAGTGGTATTACATCGAGCTTCAAACCAGCGGTGCCTTGAATCACCTCGGCCGCGTGTTGGTTATGTTGGCTAATGCCAATGCACGCGTTGATGCCTCGGGTAAGGTGAATTTAGACTTGGTGAGCGACGCTCAATTTGCGGCTTTAGCCGTCCAACCGAATGGTGACATCGCTTACACGACTGATCCTAACGAAATGGATTTAACCTCTTTAAAATAATGCATTCCTCTTCATTGCAGCCGGCCAAGCGCCGCGGTTTTTCGCTCGTAGAAGTTACCCTGGCGATTGGGATTATTGGTTTAGCCGTTTTATCGCTCGTCGGGATTTTGGGTTCCACGTTCCAACAAGTGGACGACATCATGCAGACGAATCGGGCACTCTCAGGGGTGACGCGTCTGATTGGGGCCTTGGATAATCCTCGTTCGATTGTTTACCTAACCTCTTCGGCGGATACCAATGCCGCCAACACGGTTAATTTGCCGCAGGGGATTTCGACCTTGGATCCTTCGCCCACCGTTCCGGCTTCTAACTTCGAAATCATTTACCGTTTACTTTACGGTGCCAAGGACCGCACGGCTGCCAATGCCGTCTGGCTTTATGTTTACGATCGTAAGTTGGTGATTGCGGTTGCCGATGCTCAGCCTGCGGGTGCCAACGTGGTTTATAATTTGTATTCCAACCCCTCGTCGATGGAAGTCGCTAGTTGCAAAGGCAACAATGACAACCTCACGGTGGCGGCAGCGAATACCCGCAACATCGTCGGGACGCCGATGCGCGTGCGCTTGTCGCTTTCGAATCTCTTAGTCGGCCAACGTTTCCAAGTCGATACTACGACGGGCGAGCCTAGCCCCGTGGTTTGGGCTCCAGGTAATGCTTTGCCTAGCGATCCTAATTTATACGCCTTAGCTTACTTGCCTGTCGTCGCGGAATTTTTCCCCCACGACTACTCTGACTCCTCCATCTTCAAGAATCGGGAAGAAACGCCCGTCTTGGTCCAAACCATTATTGTTAGCCGATGAAACCAGCTTCCTTGAATCAGTTGCGCCGCGGTTTTACGCTGCTCGAAGTGATGGTCTCCACGGCCATCATGGTGGTAATTATTTTGGCGGTGGTCACGATGGCCTCGAGCACCTTTAAGGCCTATGATCGGGCGGTGGCCGATTTGACGACGCAATCCGAAGCCCGTGGGGTCTTGGATGCGATGGAGAACGATTTTCAGACGGCGGTGATTCGCCCTGATGGTCGTTGCTGGATGGAAATTATTTTGCCAGGTGCCTCGGGTGCACCGGTTAATGCTCCGAAGAATGTCGGCAATTTGCAGTCAGTAGATCAGCCGATGATTATGCTCTTTGCCTCGCCTCCTGATCGCCCGCGCTGGTCACCCGTAGCTTCAAATCCTCGCGTGGCCTTGAAAGGTGACGTTTGCGCCATCTGCTACCGCTTTGGGCAACGTTCGCCCTTCGATGCTCCGGGTGACCCCATTCAACAAGTCTACGGCGTGTACCGCACGATTATCGATGCAGGTGACACATTCAACGAAGCCTTACCGATTATTTACTCTTCGACTGCGGCCGCACCTAAGTCCCCTTGGGATTATTGGGCGAACACGGGTGCCCACACGGTGCCCAATTATAATGCCTCGGATGCGGGTGGCGCTTATCAAAGCCGGACCTTGATTGACACGAATCTCGTGAGTAGCCCGCTGTGCTGGACGTTGGACTTGCAGAACTTTATCGGCTCGAACGTGGTATCGATGCAATTGGTTCTCTGGTGTTCTTCATCGTTGCCGACCACCGCTACGGCCCCCGCTTTGGCGGACCCCCTGCGTCGTACGCCCGACACCTTGCGCCCAGTGGTGCCTGCAGGCACCTCCGATAGTTTCAAGTTTGGAACGGCCGCCTATGGTGGTTTCTACGGCGTTTACACGGCCAACACTTCTTCGACGGGGGCTACTTTAACTGCCGCCCAACGTTATTCGCCGACTTCGGGTGCACCGGTGCCTGTCACGGCTCCCGCTACGGTTCAGCCTTACGATGTGTTTGGTAATCGCCTGCGGGTGTATTCCGATCGCATGTATCCTGACGCCTTAGGCCCAACCTCGGTGGCTCCTTCGGGTCAAATTCCTTACCTGCCTTACACGTTGAAAGCCGTGGAAGTGTCTTTGACGGTTTTAACGCCTGAAGGTTCGAAGGAGTTACGTGGTTTGCAAAAACTCACGGGGTCGCAATCCGCTACTGGGGTCGCCTTGCCTACGGTGAATGACTACAAGCGCATCGTGAACCAATACGGTCGCAATTACACGCGCTACATCCGCTTACTGTCCCTCGGCGGTTAAGCTGTCGTACTGACTCTCTAAAAAACCGGCGATAGGGCAGACCTTCGCCGGTTTTTTATTTTATTCAGCGTACACGCCCATCTTGCGGAACTTGGCGTAGCGCAGGGCGATGAGTTTTTCGGGGCTGAATTTCGAGAGCTCGGTGAGCGAGGCTCGCAGGGTCTTACGGAGATTGGAGCCCGTGGTGGCGGGGTCTTCTTGGGCACCGCCTAAGGGTTCTTTTACGATGCCATCGACCACGCCGAGCTTGAGTAAATTGGGGGCGTCGAGTCGCAAGGCTTCGGCCGCTTTCGGGGCATGCGCGCGATCCTTAAATAAAATCGCGGCACAACCTTCGGGCGAGATGACGGAGTAGTAAGCGTTCTCGAGAATATACACGCGGTTTGAAACGGCGATACCGAGGGCGCCTCCTGAACCACCTTCACCGATGACGAACGTGATGATAGGAACGCGAAGTTCGCTCATCTCGCGTAAGTTCACGGCAATCGCTTCGGCCACGTGGCGCTCCTCTGAACCAATGCCTGGGAAGGCGCCTGGGGTGTCGACGAGGGTGATGATGGGGAGGCCAAAGGTATTGGCCATTTTCATCAAACGCAGGGCCTTGCGGTAGCCCTCAGGGTTGGGGCAACCAAAGTTACGACGCAGGTTTTCTTTCGTGTCCCGGCCTTTTTGTTGTCCGATGACCATCACTGGGCGACCTTCAAAGAAAGCCGTGCCGCCGACCGTGGACTCGTCATCCATGAAGAGGCGGTCGCCGTGCAGTTCTTGGAAATCGTCAAAAATCATCCCGATATAATCGAGGGAGTAGGGACGACGGGGGTGGCGGGCGACTTGCACGCGCTGCCAAGGGGTCAATTTTCCGTAGATTTCGCGACGCGTCTGCTCGATCTTGCTTTCTAACGAGCGGATTTCTTTAGAGGCATCAACCCCGGTGGTTTCGGACGTAGTCCGGAGGGCGTTGATTTTATCTTCTAATTCGCGAATGGGTTTCTCGAACTCGAGGGTGAAGCGAGGCTTCTGTAAAGACATGGCCAGATGATTGAGTCAAAAGGAGGGGTGGGGCAAGAGGGTAAAAGGCGTTTAAACCCACAAAATCTGCATTTATTTAGAATTTATCCTTTTTAGGTGAACATCCCTCCCCTAAGAGTGTCTGAAAATTACCCCCTATGCGATCCGCTGTTATCCTGACCCTGTTTAGCGCCGTTGGCTTGTTTGCCGAAGGCTACCTAGACACTCCACTCATCCCTGGCACCCAGTGGCACGTCCATGACTCCACCCGCCCTCAGCCTCCTCGTGCCGAGCCTTCGCAATTAAAGTGCACCACGACCCCTGCTCCGAAGGGTGCGATTGAGTTAATCACCGGCACGGATTCCTCGGCCAACTGGGAGCCTGATAATGGCGCCAAGGGTAAGCATTGGCCCATCAAGGATGGCGTCATGACCGCCACCGCTAACTACATCCACACCAAGGAAGCTTTTGGGGATATCGTTTTGCACGTCGAATGGCGTTCGGCTGAAGGCTACGACAAGAACGAGAAGAAAAAAGGCCAAGGCAACTCGAACAGCGGTATTTTCTTCATGCGCACGTATGAGCTTCAAGTGCTCGATTGTTCTAAGACCGAAACTTACGCCGATGGCATGACCGCAGCCCTTTACGGTCAGAAGCCCCCGCTCTTTAACGCCTGCTTACCTTCGCGTGAATGGAATAGCTACGATGTCGAATGGACGGCCCCTCGTTTTGATAAAGATGGTAAAGTGGAGTCGAAGGCTAAAATCACCGTCGTGATGAATAGCGTGAAGGTGCAAGATGGTTCGGAATACATCGGCCCTTCGAGCCACAAAGTGAACCCTCCTTACAAGGCTCATGCTGCCAAGATGCCACTGGCTTTGCAGTATCACGGCGACCCAGTGGAGTTCCGTAACCTCTGGATCTTGCCGGTCGATAAAGCCACGCGCTAAATTAGGACTCGGTTGGCTGTTCCCAAAATCACTCCTCGGCCTTTTCGTGCTGGGAGTGATTTTCTTTTTAATCGAAAAGTTACTGGCCCCGCCCGATGGAAGTTTGGGTAACTTGCAGGCTAATTTCGTTTTGGCATACCCTATTCTGAGTAGGGCCGTTAGTTGGATGGATTGATTATTAACGAGGCAAAGGTTCTGCCTTGAGGGTGCTTAGGGGCTCCTTTTGCTTGGAAAAGAACCCAGTCCGAGGCCAAAACGTAGGTTAGGCTAAATTGACAAGAAATTCGCAAACCGTTTGCAAAGGGCAGGTTTCCTTTAACCTGTAAGAGTACTTTATTCAGTATGTACCCAATCGATCGACGCGAAAACTGGCATGCCGGACAAGGTCAGTGGTCGCATGTCTCGCCCGAAGATTGGAATGACTGGCACTGGCAGTTACGGAATCGCATCACCACTTTGGAACAGTTGGAGGCCCGATTGAAACTCTCACCCGAAGAACGTGCCGGTTGCCTCTTTGCACCTCATAAACTGGCTTTAGCTATCACCCCGCATTTCTTTAATCTTATCGACCCCGCGGACCCCAAGTGTCCGATTCGTCGTCAGTTGATTCCCAATATTGCGGAGTCAGTCGTGAGTTTTGGGGAGTCGGAAGATCCCGTGGGTGAAGAGTCCACCATGCCGGTTCCAGGTATCGTGCATCGCTACCCCGATCGCGTGCTTTTTCTGGTCACGGATCGTTGCGCTTCCTATTGCCGCTACTGCACGCGTAGTCGTTTGGTATCCAATGCTCAGGATTATCACTTTCACCCTGAATTAGAGCAGGGTTTGAAGTATATTGAAAGTCACCCCGAGATTCGCGACGTGCTCTTATCGGGCGGGGATCCTCTCTTACTTTCGGATGAAAAACTCGATGCCTTGTTGGGCCGTTTGCGGGCCATTAAGCACGTAGAGTTTATTCGTATTGGGTCCCGCATCCCGGTGTTTCTCCCGCAGCGTATCACGCCTGCTTTGGCCGAAATTTTTAAGAAGCACGGCCCGATTTGGATGAGCATTCACACCAACCACCCCCGTGAAGTCACGGCTGAGTTGGCGACCGCTTGCGAACGTTTGGCCTGCGCGGGCGTGCCGCTCGGCAATCAGTCGGTCTTGCTCCAAGGGATTAATGATGACGCCGAGGTCATGAAGTCGCTCGTGCACCGCTTGCTGATGATTCGCGTCAGACCTTATTATTTATATGCCTGCGATTTAATCGAAGGCTCGACCCATTTCCGGGCCCCGATTCAAAAGGGTATTGAGATTATCCGTGCCTTGCGCGGTCACACGACTGGCTATGCCGTGCCCCAATTGATTATCGATGGTCCGGGCGGTGGCGGGAAGATTCCGATTAACCCGGAATACGTCCAAGCCATCCATGACGGCATCGTTGAACTGCGGAATTACGAAGACCGGGCCTATGTTTACCCCTCGGGGAGTCAGATGCCCGACCCTAAGCCCCAGCTTTTAGACTAAAACGGAGGAGAGAACTGGGTTTTAACCAGTCCTCTCCGATGGCGGGCCCGTAGGGATTCGAACCCCAAACGTCTGATCCGTAGTCAGAAATGATATCCATTTCACCACGGGCCCGTGATGAAGGTCTGAGCAAAGGGGTCGCGTCCTTGTTGGCAAGGATTTTATGCGTTCAACGTTCGGCTTTGTGGAGCGCGATGGTGCCGAAAAGCATGCTTTCATAGCTAACTTTTGCAAAACCCGCAGCTTTAAGTTCCTCGACCAGCCCTGGAGCGTCGGGAAAATCTCGAATGCTGGTACCCAAATACCGGTAGGCTTTGAAATCTCCAGTGAGTAGACCAGCTAGGACCGGCAGGATGCACCGGACGTGAATAAAGTGAAAGGGTCGGAACCAAAGGGTAGGTTGCGAGAATTCGAGAATCAGCACCTGGCCTCCTGGTTGGGTAATGCGGTGTAATTCTTGGAGCCCTTGGGAACGGTTTTCAAAATTTCGTACCCCATATGCAATCGTGACCAGCTCGA
>Ga0214175_1000048_pt1 | contig 50127 bp, 58 predicted proteins | sample TroBogEpilimnion_17_FD_153013 | JGI IMG/M metagenome (GOLD analysis project Ga0214175, IMG submission 153013) | Freshwater microbial communities from Trout Bog Lake, WI - 09AUG2007 epilimnion | ecosystem: Environmental > Aquatic > Freshwater > Lake > Epilimnion/Euphotic zone | place: Trout Bog...
GAAGAAGGTTGTGTCCTGGTGTAGAGTCGTTAGACCAGTGAGTTAGTGCGGAAGTATAGATACTAAGTCCTTGAGGGCTTCCTTTATACTTATTAATAACAAAACCAGCTGCTGATAAAGACCGGTTATAGGAATCTCCTAAAGCATCTTCATATGCCATGCCGTAGCTTGGACCTTTATATTTAAGAAGGGAACTTGGAGTATACGCAGGATTATTATTAACCATAAGTAGAGCAGCCTCTACTCGCATTTTATCATAGACAAATACGAAAGCATCTAAAATAGATACCAAGGTATTTGTAGAATCAACTTCTCCTGTAGCGTCTCCTATAGAATTTGCTTCGTTTACCCAAGCCTTGGGAAACCAAGAAGAGACCATGGTAAGTGTATCTTTATCACTGACTACTACTGCGTAGTCATCTCCGCAGTTGATCCACTTTGACCCATTAAAGATCCAAAGAGAATAGCTAATCTCAACATCAATAGGCGTGGTGTTAACATCTGTATAGCTTGTTGTAAACGCTGAATATAATCCTCCTGCCAGCTTTACAGCATTAAGAGGGTTATCCAAACTTCCTGAATAGCTTTTAACTAGCATCCAGTTTGTAGGGGTAGGATCATTAGGGTTAGGTGTAATCGGCTGCCAGTTTAGCTGCACTATTCCATAGTTTTGAGATACGGCAGTTAAGCCAGAGTCATAGTAGACGCTGACCGTAGATACCTCACCGTACTTAAATCCGGAGCCATATCGCTGTGTACCAAACTTTGCCATTTATTTTTCCTTAGATTCCGCCTGTGCAGTTGCTGATAAGGTTTGCAGCTGCTAGATATGGGATTTGGTTAGCAGCCAAAGTTATTGGCGCACTATGTACTGTCTCGTATACTGTAGACGAACCATCAGTGTTGAACTGAGTTGCGCTTGCAGATACCACTCCTTGGATTCCTTGAACAGCAGTTGTGATAACTGATAGTGGAATTACATCTCCAAATACGTTATTATCATAGTAGAAGATTCCTCCAGCACCTAACATAGCCTGATAGATTGCTAATTGAATATCAGAGTTTTTATATGAAGGTTCTACCGTTACGTTTAGTGTTAGGTAGATAGGTACATAGGTAGGAGGAAGCACTGTAAGAGTTGTTCCTAGCAAGATCTGATTAGCCATGGCAGTTTGAACACTATTCGCAAGTGAGTACCAGGCTAATGTAGGAGTTGTAGAGATAACCACTCCGCCATAGTTATACGTACCTGTAACAGTACTTGTTACTGTAAATGTAGTTGATGTAGGCACCGAAGCAATCGTTACTCCCTGTAGGTTATACACAATAGGGGATACGCCGGTAATATTAACTACGTTTCCTATAGCCAACCCATGGGCAGTTGCAGTTGCGTATGTTACTACTGTTCCTGAACCAGATACTCCAACAAGACTGGAGTCTGGAAATCCAGGAGTAGGTGAGTTATCATTTTGTGGCTGAACGTATAAAGTAACTGATGAGTACACTGCAGCTTGAGCACTTGCCTTACCTACTAGTGGTACTTGTAGCGCTAGGTTAGCATAATCATTCTGAGTAACTGCACGTCCTAGAGAAGATACCGCAGCCTTTGTTTTAGCTTTAAGCTGTGTTGCATCATCTGCATCCCCACCGCCGCTAGCAGGTAGTGCGTTGCTTACTGTAAAATATGTTGTTACTTGTGGGTCTAGGTTTCCAGGAACAAATGTAAGTTCAGTAATAGCCAATGAGTTGACATTTCCTGCAGCACCTACGCTAGTCTGATAAAGACAGCTTACTAGTTGTCCACTAGTTGGGATTGAGCCGTGTACGCCATCTCCAAATACAATAGATAGAGTTCCATCTACATTCGTTGAAGTAGTAAATACTTGGTCTGTAGGACCCCACTCAAAGATATTATCTACATACGTCCAGGTACTAAAAGCAACGCCTTGTCCAACATACACGTGAATAGACGCATTGACAATTCCTACGTCTACAATAGGAAATACCTGACTTGGATTTCCAGTAGAAGTTCCAAGGTTAGATGGAAGTGGGACGTTATAGGTGCTGTCAATAAGGTCAGGACGATCGGTGTTGACCGTCTTACCTTCTGATGCAGGAAGTGTAATGGCTTGCCCAGGAACAATCGCTGTAGCAGCTGTCGTTGTTTCAAAGTAAACTTGAGAGTATAGTCCAAAAGAAAGAGGAGCCATAACCTGAGTACCTACAGGTAAGCTAATAGTATTAGTACTCACGTTTGTAAAGGTAACCTGCACTGTGGCTGGGGTTGGTCCAGAGGGTGTGAAGTCATACAGATTAGCAAAGGACAAAAGAGTGTTACGCTGAATAGCGGTATCAATAGTGGTTTCATTCGCTACACGGTCAAGATAGTGGGACATGATGTCGCCCATATAGGAGAATGCCTCAACAAGAACATTGCCCAAATCGTTATAGTCACTAGGATCCCAAGCAGTACCTGTTCTGTTGCCAATAAGGGCAATCAAATCAGACTTAAGACTTGCAAAGTCTCTAGATGTGTAATCAATTTGCATAGTTATCCCGCAATCGTTCCGTCGTAGTTAAGAATGTTAGAATTGACAGCTAGAGTCGTAGTTGTGCTGTCAGGTAAGTTTAGCGTAAGGGAGATCGTTTCTGTTCCCGAAAGACCTGAACCAGAGATAGACATAGCTGCAACAGTAACGCCTGGGATCCACTTAGCAATAGCTTGGCTAATTGCTTGGTGGATAGCCGCTTGGGATTCACCTTGGTTTTCAAACATTGCTGAAGACCAATCTACCCCATAGGTAGGTGTCATAGGACGTTGACCTATGTTAGTAGATAGGAGAGTAACCACCTTATCTAGATAAATTTTGGCAGTGCTGTTTACTACCTGAACAGCACCCGTATCGGGATCAATCGTATACGGATAGTTAATTGATGCGGTCATGGCTCTATTCCAATCCATACTGGGTATTCAGGGTCTCCGGCAATAAACATGACCCATATATGTTGACCTACGGTAGGTAGGGCTGGAAGTACGGGGGTTGATTTAGCGGTAACGGTTAACGCAGGTATAGAAACTGTTACGGTTCCTCCCTGGGGATCTCCACCGGAGGCAGTTGTAGTTGCTGTGGTCAAGCTAGGGGCTATCTGAGAGGATAGGTGAGTTACAGGAAGAACTGCTGGAATCCAGTTAGTTACTTCTGTTCCATGAAGCTGTGGGATCTGAACCTTAAGCTTGTACTTATTAAGAGGATCAGAGTTACTTACTACAATAGCCCTATAGATACCAAAGAACCTGTTGCGTCCTTGTGGGTCTAGTCCGTATTCAGACTCGTGTTGATTCACTTTAGCACCTTCCCGCTACTCTTAGCCACCCATTGTACAGTTCTTTTTACTGAGCCGATGTTCGGTGACGTACCTGCATACGGAGAGGCCCCTGTAACTGTGGGGACTGCAATGGAAGACTTGGCCGTAATAGCCGTAGGAGCAGTTACTCCATAGGTAGGAGACAGCTGTGAAGAGTTAGGTGATAGCTTATACTGGCTTAGAGTAGAGCCAGAAGCATCAAGTGATTGACCTGCAAGGTCATTCTGAACATTTCTGGTATCTGCATTCGTTGCAGCCTTAGGATTAGAATCACCAATAACGTCTGTTCCTACTATAAGATCCATCATGTAGTATGCAGGTGTTCCACCAAAAATGCTTTTGATAGATAAGACTGTCCAATAACCGGACATACCGTTTGGTAGGCCATCTAAATAAATAGGGTCATAAAGACTAAGGGTGGGGTGTCCAGCGATAGTGACTTCAGCTCTGTACTGGTACCTATGAGCATTGGAATAATCTTCTGCAATGGCTTGAGACTCAGCTAAGCTGGTACTTACCTCATATGTGTGGTGCTTTTTAAATATCGCTATCGGCGTATTAGTTGGACTGCTATTAGAAAAGTTACTCATAGGAAGAACTCCGGTGATGGGATTACTACTCCAGGGTTACTTGGGGCTACGCCTTTATAAGGATGCGTAGTCTTAATAAGCTTAACGTTCTTAGGATCTGTTCCAGAGATAACACGATCAACCATAACCCCAGCTTCAGGACTTTGATCTGAGATGATAGGTTTGAAATTAAGAATTGTTCCAGTCATGCGAAGCTCTCTTGTTACCACGCCTTTAACTTCATTGTCTACATAGTTAAAGTATGGAGCTGTAGCTTTCTTATTTTGAAAGATCTTATCTTTAGACATAAAGAATATAGTTGTATTTGTGGCAAATAAAGCAAAGCCTGTGGTCTTAGCTAACCGCTTAAGAACCTGCCAGTAGCTTTGCCCTGCCTGTACGATGCTGTCTTTAACTCTAGGATGACGCTGCGTAATAGCCTCTAGGCTATTGGCCGCCGCTATCTTGCTAATGACCTGATCTGCGGTAGTATTTGTATATACCTTTTGATCTGTGCCCTTAAGAACATATGAGGCTCCTACACAAACAATGTCCGTATTTCCACCTTGCCATGTATTGGTTTGTGGAATGCTGTGTATATACCCATACCATGTATGGGTTAGCTTTTCTGATGTGACCTTAAAGATTACAGGGTCTCCACCTACTAAAGATTGCTTCTTGTTTAGAGGTGTGCCCTTAAAATGCAGCACAAGACGGTCATGCTCCTCAGGATCTTGATGTAGTTCCGCACCTATTAGCAATAGCTCCATGTCGGTAGCATTAGGAAAAGACACATCAAAGGATGTATTTAAAACCGAGGCTGACGAACCCCAGGTAAAAGTTTTCTGCGCTGGGGTATTAGTATCGAATGCGTTAGTTGCCATATGGCACCAGAACTACAGTTCCAGGTGTGATATCAAATGGGTCAGCAATCTGTGGATTGATGTCCATAATTTCCCACCAATATTTTACGCCACTACCGTATGTCTGTGCAACGGAAGAAAGAGTATCTCCTTCTTTCCATATATAGGTAATGTACTTAACACTAGTGACATTAGGAAAGGTCCTAAAAACAGAGATCTCATATGTACCTGTGTATTTGTTAGGAGTCTGGGCCAAGGTCCCGTCATAGTATCTAGATACTCTTTCAATCATGGTGTGGTTCCTGTTCCTGCGACTGTTCCGCTAGCTGAGCTTGCTCCAGCTTGTCCAACTGATGCCTCGTTAAAGATAGTGTTGCTTGAGTTAAGTGATGGGTAACGACTAAATGTGACGCTTACTACACTTAGGATAGGAACCATACGTAGATCAAACATTACGTGGTTAACCTGTATAGACGCAACTGCACCAAAGTAACGAAGGTTGTCATTTAGCCACATCCAACATGGAACAGCGGTAGTGTATCCAAAGTCTGAAGTAACTCCACCAAGACTCTTATAAGAATCGCTCAAAAGAGTAGATCCGGTTACAGGACTTCCATTTAGAACTCTATATAAGAATTCAATATCATATTCAGTTCCACGATGCAGTATGCCGTACATCTCATTTTTAGAAAGAGGTCGGCCGTACCCAATATCTGTAGTTGTAGGATCAACGTTATTAAGTTCAGCATTTTCTAAAGCGTTAAGATCCAAGATACGGTTTAGATATAGATCAAAAGTTACCTGTGAGTTACCTACTAGCAGCGCTGAAGGATCGCTACTTCCATTAGTCCAGTCAACACTGTTATTAGAACTACTGTTATAAGAGAATGTTGTAGGGTTATACATAAATCTAAAGCCCCATTGTAATGCTTTAGATGTTCCCTTTAATGATAGGCTACTTTGATAGCTGTTTAGTGTGCTTGCACTAAGAGGGTCTTGAAATATACGCCCCTGATTGCTGCTAGAAGACGCCTGTAAAATTCCTGTAATAGTGGTAGGGTCTTCAGAAAGAAGAAGTTTTTCTAGTCCTACAACCGTCTGCTCAGTTTGTCCAAGAGTAGAAGACTCATATAGTTGGACTACTTCAGCATAGGACGCTAATCGGCTACCAGAATATGCAGGAGGATTCCACTGATCATTAATAGTAGGAGGGGTAAGAACTTTTGGGTTAGGTGTTGATGATGTCCCACCTCCAGCACCGCCTGCACCACCATTGCCCGCAACAGTTGTTATTCCTCCGCAAATACCTAAGGCATACTCTTTGAATTGAGCCAAGATTTTACTAACTTGGGTAGTATCTACTTTGCCGGTAGCTGCTGGAGCTTCAGACGTAGGAGGAATTCCATTAGTAAGTTTTGTATTATTAGGTGTACAAGTATACGTAGAGTATGTGTACATAGGCTTACCAGAAGAAGATGCCTTAATCGGAGTAACAGCCAAGCCGTACCATGCGCCTCCAGGATAACCAGGGGTAGGACATGGATAGAAAGTCATATAGACCTTACCACCTGCAGTCGCATCTGCTACTAAAGCATTCTCTAGAATAGAGGGGACAGGTGGGGTAGGCGGCTTTTTAGATATCGTAAGGATTGGGCTGTATCCAGCAAGCGTAGGAAAGATATAGTTATTATTCGTATCTCCATTAAGATTACCACTAGGTCCGTTAGCAGGAACAATGCCTCCATTGTTGTAGCTAAGAAGCGGTACAGAGATACTTCCTGCTGTGGCAGGTTTAAAATAAAAGTAAAAAACAGTACCATCATCATATGCTGTTGATATAGATGTACTGCCAGACCCCTGTGTATTTAAGTTAACATGGTTGTTTGTAGAGTTACCTAGTGCTGCGGCATCTGCAAGTGTGAATCTTAAATCCTTTACGACACTGGAATCAAGCCAGTGAATCTGATACCCACTACCTGTAGTAATTACTTGATAGAATCTAACCTGAACCTTGACTTCATTATTTGTCTGTAAAGTAATTCTTTTTCCAGCCGCAGGGACGGTTAAAGATGTCGCCTCAGGCATGATCTGGATCCAAGTAGATCCTGGGTTAGTCATAACAGAGCTGTAGTCAACTGCGTCAATCTGTTCAACGCTGGCGTTGCTACCATTCTCAGTATTACCAAAGATCTGAAGGGTGTAATAGTACGCATATGTTGTAGCCATTAACCAATACTTCCAATCGTCTTAAGCAATGAGCTGCTCTTAGCCTCAGCTTCAATCATTTTAATAAATCTCTTTGCATCCGCAACGCTTGCCTGCTGTGCGTAGAACTTAACGTTAAAGTTAACGTTTACAGTTCCACCTGCACCACCAGAAACTGTTGGGCCACCTCTTCCTGAGGAAGGCATGCTAAGTGTAGTGCTAACTCCTGCAGTTCCTAGATCACCTGTAGGTCCACCATACCCAGGGATATGAGTTCCCCAAGGTGAATGATCTACTGCGGTGAGCACGCTTCCTACATTGTTGCCTTTAGTTAAAGCAGAAAGAATAGACTTATAACGTCCGTTATTAAGAGTTTCAACTGTTGCGGCGTACCCTTGATCCCAAGACTTATAGGATTTAACGCCTTCATTATTCATGTTGGTTGCTCCAGCTTCAGGCTGGGTAGTATTAAGTGGGTTATAATGAGCAGAGTTATGCCATTGTCCACCTTCCCATGCGGCCCATGTTGTAAGCGCCCTAACGTTATCTGCTGTTGCCGGCTTACCTAATTTTCCTAGAAGTGTTCTAGCCCAAGCTTGCTGGCTACCTGTTCCTAGAATTGTTCCAGCTGTAGTTTGTAATTGACCTTTAATAAAGGACATAGAAGAATTTGAGCTTAGGTTCTTAGAACCGCTAGCTCCAAAGATATTAGATAGGTCTGAATAGCTGGAAGTATTAAAACTGTTAAGGGCAGAGTTAACGTCCGTGCTGGATAAGGATCCTAGATCAGTGATTGTGCTCTGACTATTGCTTCTTCCCGTGCTATAAACACGTGAGTTACCTGCTCTAGCATTGCTTGACCCAGAACCTACAAGGTAGGGTGCTGGATTAACTTTCTTTCCATTAACCAATACTTCAAAGTGAAGGTGGGGACCTGTAACGTTACCAGTAGCGCCGGACTTAGCAATTACCTGTCCGCCGCTTACCTTTTGTCCTCTAGATACCATGATGGAAGATAGGTGGGCATAACGTGTGCGGTATGAGCCGTGGTCAATTTCAATGTAGTTACCGTAGCCGCCACCGTTACCGATAAGAGTTACTGTACCAGAATCATGAGCATATACAGGTGATCCTGTTTGGACACCATAGTCAACGCCCGGGTGAAAGCCTTTAGTCTTTGCTCCGCCGCCACGAGGGCCATATGGAGATGTGATTGGGGTTCCCTTAGAAACAGGAAGAATGTTGTCATGTCCTTCTGTAGGGCCACCAATACCACCATGTCCCATAGAGCCATGATCAGCCGGACCTCCAGCCAAAACTTCAGGATCAGCTTCAAGGAATCCAAATACACTCTTAAGTACATTACCTGCACCGCCTAGTATGCCCGGTACTTTAGACCCAATCTTTGATAGTAAGCTTTGCTCCCCTTTAGAGGTAAACTTTCCATTAGAAAGAAGAGGTCCAATTTGTGACTCTTCACCTTTTAGCGCAGATGTAATACTTCTTTTAAGTGAGCGATTCATAAGCGCATTAGCACCCAAAGTTGCTACTGTGCTCCCTACGCCTGAAATTGTTCCGCCGACGCTCCCAGCACCAGGAAAGGTTTGCAAGAATCCCTTAAGTCCCATGAGGGCCTTAGTCACTCCGTCTGCAGAAGCAGCAAGGTTTGCAAGATTATTAGTAACATCTGCATTTGCATTGAGGGCAGTATTGTAGCCACCTACAAGTCCAGACTCAGTTGAGCCTAACAGATTAGCTTGGGCGGTGTTGTTTTTAAAATTAGAATAGAGAGGGCTTGAGCTATCAACACCCATAGTCTTGAGCATGGTAAGACCATTACTCATCTCATTAGACGTCAGTCCGCTTCCAGCCTTAGCACGGGCCATCATTCCAGACTGTAAAGTTTGTAGCAAGCCCTGGTTGCCGCCTGCAAGAGCAATAAGTGTTTGGGTACCTGGTCCATTAGGACTTAAGAATGTTGCCGCTACTTGAGCCTGTGTAAGCTGTCTTCCGCCTACAAGACTGTTCCAAACATTGTTAATAATTTGATTTGGTGGTAGCAAGTTGCCGCTGGCATCACGGACTCTGATTCCTTTAGATAGGAAGTTCATTCCATTTATGCTGCCCATAGCACCGGCCGCTTGTTCGTTACTCATACCGGTCATAGCACTAAGGCCGCCGATTTGTCCCATAACGTTATTAGAGCTTGCGCTTCCTGCAAGTAAGCCCATAGAAGATAGATTTGCTGCTGCCATGGTTGGGCCCATAGCGCTTGTAGCTCCCATGCCAACTTGCATATTAGCCATCTTTGTGGCTTGCATATTGGTCATGCCTGAGAAGCCGGCATAAGTAGATGCGGCAAGGGCTTGTGTAACCGCCGACATAGTAGACGGCGCCATAGAAGAGAGGATTGATCCTGTAGCGACTACGCCTAGTCCTAGACCGGTAGCTACTGAACCTACGCTAAAAGATCCTAGCCCTAGTTTGCCGGAGCCTGGGGTTGAGCTTCCGGCATCTTTAGATACGTCTTTAATACTTGAGGCTGTGCCTTCCCAAGTCTTAGCAATCTTATTAACAAGAGATTCTACTTGGGTAAATAGTTTGAGCAGGTCTTTAGGCATGTCTTCAAAAGAAGACATAGATGAGATGCCAGCAAATCCACCAGAAGCATCATCTGGTGAGATTAAATTCTGAGATCCAGCCATTTAGATCACCGCCTTGTCCTTTTAAGAGCCGTATTTAGCCAATTAAGTCGCTCTCTCAGACTGAGGGAACGAATCTCTGTTAATGACCACCCAGGATATTGTTGACTTAATAAGTCATACATTTCCATAAGTAGTTCGTAGTCAATCTCGCTAGCGAAATAGTTCCGCTAAGGTTAGCGGAAGCGGTACCTCCGTGCCGCAAGACTGACATGGTTTCTTGATTTCGCTAAGTTGTGGGCCAGGGTTTCGGTTTGTGATCTCTTCCAGGATATCCTTACGATCCTTGATACCAAGGTTTCGTACAGTCTCCGGGTTAATTACAGGAGCTCCATTAATAGACTTAATGCAGTTCTTCAGAAGAATTGTATCTAATTCTGCTGAGGTTTTGTTGGTAGACGTGATAAGAGCTTTTTGGGTAACACCTGTAGGAAGGGATACCTGCACTTCTCCTACCTTACAGCTGACAGTAAAATCGCTAGATCCCTCAAGCTTCTTGATAGGAACATCGTTTACTAGGTCTACTTCAAAGGTTTGTTCTACTCCGCATGAAGGACAGTTACCTGGACCGATTTTAATGTCAGGTCCAAAGGTTACGTTTCTAATTCCTAGGAGAATCATTTCACGGTCTCCCGCAAATAAAGCATCTAGGATGTCCTTGTTAGCGACTTCATCGCCAATCTTAACTGTGGCTCTTTCAAGAATAGTTAGAAGTGCTTTACCAAGATCTGAGATCTTAGAGATTGTCTCCTCGTCTACACCTGTTAGCTCTCGAACCTCCGCTGTATTAATAGACACGCCTGTGAAGGGATCTATTAATCCAGCTGGAAGTTCAATAGTTGTCTCAGGAGGCAACTTTATTGGATCCGGCTGTAAAGCCGCAGTTGTTGCCTCCTGTTGAGCCATTGCAGCAGCCGCTAGTTTATTGGCGGCCGCTGGGTTTGCTGTAGCTTTTATAACAGTATCGTTAGACATATTGTGTACCTTTTAGTTAGATGTTATGCGAATGTTGTGTACTTTGCTGTTCCTGCTGCTGAGTAGTCTGTTGCGTATGCGACGTCGAAACCTTCATGAACAAGCTGTAGCTCTTCTACCATGAGTGTGTTAGCACCGGCATCAAGGTTTGAGTATGCAAGGGATGTGATCCATGCGTTATAAACCTTGAAACGAAGAGAGGTATGCTGATCGGTTGGGTTTGAAGCTTGTGCGCCTGTTGTACCTGAACCTGTCATACCTTCTGGGTTTGGATGTGTTAGAACTTGGATATCCAAGTTAACACGGAAATCCGCACCTAGACCTGTTGTAGATGTTGGAGTGGTGACTTCGAACAGTCTTTTCATCCAAGCAGCATTTGTATTCTGACCAATCATAGATCCCTTAGAAAGGGTGATTGGTGTGAATGACGTCTGACCAGGAATCTGGTGAACGTTGGTGTTATATCCGCCTTCACGGTAAGCAATAGACTCTGTTGAGATGCTTAGACCGGAAAGAGATACGAAGCCCATTGATCCGATAGGATTTGTTGGAGTCGCTCCGGTACCGCTAGGAACTGGATAGAAGGTTACTAGGAACTTAAAATTACGGATTGGATCCGAAACCAAGTTACTAAAGGATGGTGTTAGTGCCATTTTATTTTATCTCCTTACGCCGAAGCGTTTCCTGTGAGCTGGCTGACATTTACGATAACGAACTCAGCTGGGTATTCAAGGGCAACGCCAACCTTAACATTCACACGACCTGCTTGCATATCTGCAAAGGATGTGGTTGTTGCGTCGCATTGTACGAAGAATGCCTGTGTAGAGTTCGAACCTCTAAGTCCACCATTTTGCCAGTAGTTAAACAAGAAGGTGGTTAGGATTGTATTGAGCTTTGACCATAGTACTGAGTCATTGTTCTCAAAGATAGCAAATGCGCTTAGATCCTGGATAGACTTCTCAATGTAGATAAGAGAACGACGAATGTTGATGTAACGATTGTTTGGAGTATTATCCAAAGTACGTCCACCCATTACAACAATTCCGGCACCAGGTACTTGACGGATAGGGTTGATTGGATCAACAGAGGTATTAAGCGAATCAAGTTCAGCATTTGTAAATGAGTGGTTTGTAGAAACAGCAAGAGCGATCTTGTTGTTAAAACCAGCCGGTGTCTTAGAAGGACCACGAAGAGCATCTGTAGCTAGGTATTGTCCTAGTACTGCTGCGCCTGGAGCCTGTGAACGAGTTGTACCCTGGATCTTTGTGATGTCTGGAATGTTAACCCATGGGTAGTAAGCAGCCGCAATATTTCCAGTTGTGCTTGCTGCAGCAATTGCTCCAGTAGCTGTAATCTGAGTTTGAGCTTGAGCTACAGACATTTGATCTGGAGTATCAACGATTGCAAAGCAATCTGTACGGCTAGCAGCATAAGTAATTGCATCACCATGAAGCTGTGATGTGAGTGTTGATGTTGACTGATACGGTGCATCTGGTGCGTATAGAACTAGGCTGCTTGGGACTGCGTCATAGTTAGACCAGCCTGCTGCGTACTGTGCACGTGTAGGTGCTACACCATCTACGCCACCAGAAACTGATAGTGGTGAAGATGTTACGCCTGGAGTTACCGTGCTATTGACTGCGCCTACTGTAAAGGTCTGAGAACCAGAGTTAATTACAGAAAGAACATAGTTCGTATCTGTTGAGCTCATGCTTAGATCTTGGTAGGTCTCTACAGGAGTTGTGCTAGATACGCCATTAATTGTAACAGACGCATAGATAACAACGTTAAAACGTGAAGGTGTTCCAGCAGGTACGATGTTAACTGTGTAGTTATTTGACCATGAACCTGGGTTATTAGCTGTCAATGTAAAGGCATTTGATGGTGTCAGAGTAACTGTTGCGGTAGCAGATGCGCCTGTAACAGCGGTACCTGTAGCTGCGTTAGTTACTGTGAACTGGGTTGACGTAGCTGTAGCAATTGTTACGCTAGTCAAGTTAAAGGCTGAAGTTGAGAGTCCTGTGATAGAGACTGTCTGTCCAGCTGTAAATGAGTTAGAAGCTGTATATGTAACAGTTCCGCTTGAAGCAGATGCTGCTGTTACTGTAGCTGTTAGGGTACCTGTAGCTCCGTTTGTAACGGTTACTGCTCCTGTAGCTGCGCTTGCTCCTACTACACGTTGTACGTAGAGGTTGCGACCACCATTAGCAAAAAAGTTATAGGCAGCCCAAGTTGTTGGGTAGGAATCATTCAATCCACCGAATGTATTCACAAAATCAGTCCAAGTGCGTACCTGTACTGGCGCTAAGATAGGACCCTGTGCAAGGGCTCCCACGAAAGCACCAATAGCAGTACTGGTATTACCAGCTGCAATTGACTGAGGAAGTGCTACTTCCTGGATAAAGACTCCCGGGCGACTGTATGTTGCCATTCCGGTTTACTCCTTAGGGTTAGGTTATTTTCTTGTGGGGCCGTATTGTTAGGATGTTGTGAAATCAACTTCTTGATAACTAAACGCAATTGTAGGGGCTTGTGTTACTTCGTAGATCTGATACAGGACATCTTGGAAGAGTTCTGCACTGATTCTGATATTGTAGACATTACTGAATAGACGCTTATCGCCCTCAGTAGTATCTCTTTTTGAGAACCCCAATACATCCAAACGACGGTTAGTACCGTCTTGAGGAATAGGAAGTTGCCCAAATCTAAGTGGTAGTCTACCATAGGAAAACAGCTGGGCAATGATCTGACGATCATGGCGAGGCTGACGAGCCCATGTTGAGACTTGATAGTTTAGCTGAACCGGGATAGGAAAAGATGTGATCTGACCTTCTGTAGCACCTTCGGGTGTGTACATACTATCGGTTGGGATAGTAAGGGAGCCACGATGTGTGCGATCTACTTCCTCAGAAACTCCTACAAGATCAATTGTGATGTATGGGTATGACTGTGAGCGCATTTCCTTATCAGGCTGGCCATAGAAGACCGCTACTGGGCGAGCTGAGTTTCCAGCATCAGCCACGGTCATTCCGCTAAGCAGAGTCTTAAGAGCGGCTTCTTCATTAAGAATAAAAGGCATTAGAGTCCTCCAGTCATAAATGTTCTCAAGGCAGGGGAAGGTGGGATGTCTTGAGTGCCATACTCTAGAGTGAGAACGTCATCAGCAATATCCTCAGGATATGTGATGGAGTGGTTTGAGCCGTCATAGCTCATAGAGAGTTGAGAGGATACCTCATCTGGCCAACCATAGCTTTGGGCATGATCACGAAGCTTGGCGGCGTACTGTTCTGTGACAGCCTGCTCTGCGTTTCTAATAACTGAGTTTAGGACTGATGCGATGCTAGCCATTTTTGTGGAGCAGTTTCGCTAGCAGAAGACCTGTAATAGCCCCAGCGACAATTTTCTTTTCGCCTGACTTGGGGTTAAGGTTTGCTGCACCACGAACGAACTCAACACGGTCAGCGTCAGTTTCCTGAGCAGCTAAGCGTTTGGCAAGGTAGATCATCAGTATCCTCCAGTAGAAGGCGCAGGGGGTGTAGCAGCAGGGTTCCAGATTTCTCTGGCGTCTAGGCAATCATAAACGAAAACCCCCTCGAAAGGGGGTCTAAGTCATTACTTCTTTTTAGCTGCCTTCTTCTTGGCTGTCTTTTTCTTAACATCCTTGGCTAGCTTGGCATCATTCTTTTCATCCTGAGCCTCAAACTTTTTCTTTTGAGCTGGGGTCATACCCTTCTCAAACTTACTGTCTTTATGAGCCATTTACTTGCCCTTCTTTGTTGTTGGTTTGCTAGCCTTTTTCTTGCAGGCGCCTTTGCAGTTTGGCTTAGAGCAGCCACATCCACATGCTTTGCACATATTACTTTCCCTTCTTATGAGTCTTATGCCATTGTTGTCCAGCAGCTATTCCGTCTGCCACGGTCTTAATCTTAGCATCTTTTTTGGTCAGGTCCATTGTCGGACCTCCTCCATTGGGGTGACTCACGATAACATCGCCCTTTTTGTTCTTAACAAACTTGTGGACTTTACCGTCAATCTTTACTTTAGCCATTAACTCTTAACTTTCTTAAGTTTAGGGTTAGCTTTCTTAGCACCTTTGGATGCCCCACGAGAAGATGCGGCTAGGATACGGTCAGCTGCCTCCTGAGAGACGCCTTCCTTCTTAGCAATCTTAGATGAGGCTTTGTCAAAGCCTGGGTGTTTCTTTGTACTTTTAGTAGATAGTGACATGGTCTTCCTTAGTAGGTCGTAGGGTCAAACGCAGAGAAGTTTGCGTAGTGCTGGAACTGAGAGTCGTTAACCATTTCTTCTGCGTTCACCTGGTTACAGATGACTTGAAGCAATGTGTACTTGTCCCCAATAATACCTTGAGGTAGGACTCGGATAGGGGTAAAAACTTCGTCTCTAAAGACGATACGGTCACGTAGATACTGAATAGGGTTGACTTCAACCTGGGATAGCTCTGGGATATTAGATGCGTTAGCGCCGTAGAAATTGAGCATATCCTCAATAACGTCTACGTTAATAAGAATGGTTAGCTGATCGGTGTTGTAGAAACCACGGTCGCTTTGAGCAGTTACGCCTCTTTGAATCTGGGCGCTGACTACTGGAATGGTAAGAGGGGTTTTCCACATACGGCCGGTACCTGAATCTGCACCTACATCGTAGATAGGGTCAATTACAGTGCTGGCTTGGTCATAGAGCCACCAAGCTACGTTAGTACCTACGGTCTGGACAAGCTCAGTAGTGGTGCCAGATACACTGGAACCACGCTCATAGGTGACGTTAAAGCGTCCCTGCTTATTCTCTCCACGCATAGCCTTAGTGTATCCTAACTAGGGTTTATTGTTCCTCTGTAAAGCTCACATCTGAAGTATCTATTTGCCCCCATTTACCTACGGGACACGTGGCATTAGGAAGTCTGGTCTTTAGATCCATCATGCACCCACACTTCTTGCATTGGTGGGTTAGCTTAATTATGTGCTCACAGGTTAGGCAGATATCCATACGGCGATCATATTGATCTCCGGTAACCTTTTCAAGGTTCTTGTTAAATAAATCCCAGGGTCTAGCTGGACGATCAAATGGGTCTGTCACTTGTTCTCCTCTGGTGGAAGGAATACACCTTCTACAAGTTGCCACCCAATAGTTGGGCGGACTGGATACTCAGACTCTTTAAGTTCTACCATAACTGGTTGATCTAGAAGGATAGTCTTTACTCTATCTTCTACCTGAACAACTTCTTTAATTACCCTACCTACGACCATAGCTACAAAGGTATAGCTAGGATGATCGTGATCATGGTTATGTTCTTGAGGCTTAAGATTTTTATGCTTCTTATGCATAGCTGAGTCTACAAGCTTGCGGCCGATAAACTCCTTGAGAGAAGGTCTTTCACCTTCAATAGGCTTCTTCTTTTTACTCATAGATCTTCCTTACCCAATTGAATTTCTTGTAGTAATGCTCATTAAGATGTACTCTTTGACCTAAGTCTCTAATATAGCTGGTCAAGTTATACGACCAAGTGTGTCTCCATGCAGCTCTTTTAATAGGTAGGATTTGAGCAAACGGAGTGCCCGCAGGAATTATTCCTTCAAAGCCTTCTTTGAGAAAGAATGGGATATTGCCATTAGAGATAAACTTATCGCTCTCCATAAAAGCAGAGAGAGTTGTGAACGGTAGATCGTATCTATTGTACGGATGTGTTACTACGCTGCTCCAGCCACGAGGCGTTTTCCATCCCCAGTGTGATTGCCAGATCAAGCCATTAACCGCATGTCCAGCAGGGCGTGGGATTGTTGCACCCATCTGATGTGGCCGCTCATGAATGAACTCTTTAAAGTTTGGATTCTCTGTGTCCCAGCCAATTTTCTGCTGACCATCCACAATAGTTACCTGAATATCAAAAGGAGTAACTAGCATATAGCCAGAGATCATAACATCTAAGAAGGGGATGCACGCTTTCATGCCGTTAGCTTCTTTGCCGTTAGGGAGGGTTATATGTGCCTCACCTTTTCTATACCAATCAGGTACCTCAAGCTTAGCCGGCTCTGGATGTCCAAGAGCCAGCTCTTTAGAGTCGGCAGGAATAAATTGAATAGTCTTCATGTGAGAGTCCTAATTATTAGACGGGTACTGCTAGAAAGTGTTAGTTAGTTGGTGCTGGAAAGCTAAAGGTATTTGAGTTCTGATTGTATGTCATTCCTGGGGCCACAGTAGCGTCGCACTGTACAATCTTAGGTGCAGACAAGAATAGGGCTGCAGACTGTCCATCTAGGTTCATGACCTGACGTACAACGTCATCAATCATTACAGCTACATAGTAAGGCTGTGAAGCTACAGGAGATTGTGATACTGGTTCAAGAGCTGGGATAAGAGGTAGGCTCATTTTATTCCTTTGGGTTAGTTGTTCTGAGACTGGTAATTATCCAGTACAGAACCTTGGTTGTACGCTGAAGGCGAAAGAAGTATACCAAACTGAGTGCCTGTTTGGGTACTTGATGCGGTATAGGTCACTGGGGAACCTATCGGTGTTACTAGGGAGTCAGAGTAGGGGGTTGCTGTAATGGTGTTTCCACCAGAGGTTATTACTTTAAGGCTGGCTGCTACTGTAGATAGAGCACTGCGAACCACCTGTGTGACGGTATTAGCTACAGACTGATACATATATAGATAGGCTGGATAGCTTACGCTACCACCTTGGCAAGTCGTACAGCCACAGGTATAGGAATAGTATGAGCAGCAAGATGGAGAACAAGACTGACGGCTTCCAGCACAGCTGTACGTTCCAGCGTAATAAGAGGGCGGGGTGTAGGAAGCTGCGTATGTTCCATACTGGATTTGGTAAGTTCTACATGCACCCAATGAGTAGTAGACAGCACATACATAGTATGAGTACTCTTGACCTGGGGTGTAGGATCCTGCGTAGTAACTGGCTCCCGTAGTTCCGCAGCCATAATAGACGGTAGAACAGCTCTGACAAGTACACGAAGATCCAGAGCAGGTTGTGCAACCACAGGTGTAATAATAAACCGTGTTTACTACCTCTTGTCCAGCTGCTACGCCGAACCAGTCTCCGCTATCTGTAACCCATAAAGCAGCGCCAGTACCATTGGTAGTATTACCTATGGTTTGGATATTACTTACGCTACCTGTGTCAATAGTAGCAATTGAATAATTATAGGCTGCGTCATTAGACTGAGCCTGAGAACCGTTAGCAAACCAAGTACCTCGTGTGGCATTCCAAGCCTGCCCACTATCGGCTGTGCCTAGGCTACCTGAAGTAGTGCGGTTAAAAGAGTCTAGAACTGAGGCCTTGAACCATTGATGCCAAGTACCTGCGACATTTACAAATCCCTGAGTAACGGTATGCCAAGCTCCACCTATGTTAGCCAGCATTCCTACGGCTGTACTAGGTGTGCCCCCGTTGACATTTAGTTTACCTGGCATTATACGTAGACCACCCAAAGATCTCCTGGGTTACCTTGTCCAGCTGTAGGAGCTGTTGTTGATACCCATACGTTGCGGACAACGCCTAGAGAGGTTGAGGCTGCAGTAACTGAGGCGTTAGCTGTAGCAAGATAAGTTGTAGGTGTCTGCCATGAAGCGGTAGACCCATTGCTAGTAAGTACCTGACCTGAGGTTCCAATACCTAGGCGAGTAACAGCGCCAGAGCCTGTAGCCAGGATAAGGTCTCCAGCTGTAGTAACAGTTGAGAGAGGAATCTTAGTTGTATCAGTTGGGGTTCCCCAGCTAATAGCTGATCCGTTAGTGATGATGGACTGCCCAGCAGTTCCAATGCCTAGGCGGCTAACGGTAGCCGAACCTGTTCCTACAATAAGATCGCCAGCCGCAGAGACTGTGGAAAGCGGAATCTTAGCAGCGGCCGCAGTAGAGGCAGCTGTTGTAGCAGATACTAGGGTGTTGTAGTCAGTGCTTCCAACATAAACAATATTGTCTGAGGCAACTTTAGGGTTACCAGATGAGTCTAGGTTAAAACCTAGGACTGAGCTGGCATTGTAGGTTTCAAGAAGGTTAGTTGTGCCAGAAACGGTGCGAAGAACTAGGCCCTTGTTGTTATTAGTAGAGATGGTGCTTCCACCGGCTACGGCTACATAGGGGGCGCCAGGAATGCCGTTAAGCAGTCCAGCTTCTAGGTTGGCTAGGCGATCGGCTACAGTACCCCATAAAAGGCCCTGAGTGAAGCTAGCAGCCCACGTAGAGACCAGTGGGTTCTGGTTGGTAGCCGTTGTGCCTAAGGTCGTCTCAAGGGCAACTACCTCCTGTTGGAGGGAGTTTACGTTATCAGCGATAACGGTGCTTACAAGGTCAACCTGAGCTACGAACGGGCGTATGCTTGAGGGAAATGTTGCTGCCATGGTACTCCTTAGTTATGCCCTAACTATAGCTTAATCTTAGTGGGTTTGGGGGGCTTTAGCAGATTGACTATCCACCAACTTGTGCTCTTGTATATCTAATTACAACAATTCCAGCTGCTCCGTTACCACCATTACTTAAACCATTTCCAGCAGATGAGTCACCAGAACCGCCTCCAGAGCCTGTATTAGCAATAGCATTTTGTATACTATTACTACTTACACTTGGACTTCCATATCCACTTCCTGCGCCACCAGATCCTCCAGCACCATTGTTGGTTGTACCACTTGCACCACGGTACGCACCACCGCCGCCGCCTGCGATATATCCACCAGTTCCTAAAGCAGAAATTGGGGCCCATGATGACCATGTATTAAGTCCTGCTCCACCTGCACCTGCTGCTGAGAGCGTTGCATTTTGTCCAACACCACCGGCACCGCCGCCACCTGCACCAATATAATAACCTGTTTGAGAAATACCGGTTCCACCAGCATTACCGTATCCAGTGTATCCTACACCAGATACCTGAGTTGACGTTCCACCCGAAGTTGCTGGATGAGAGCCACCACCACCAGAACCTCCTGGAGAACCTCCTGTGAAAGTGTATGTAAACCCTTGTACGTTACCTTCGTCTTGGCCGGCCCCTCCGCCATAGGCAGTAATCAAAGAACCAAAAGAACTATTATAGCCGTTGATATCATTTGTAGTTCCATTGACGCCGTTACCTCCAGCACCAACAGTTACAGAGTAATTATTAGATAGTTGAATAGCTGTGGCATACGCAACACCACCGGCACCGCCGCCTCCGCCTTGCCAACCGCCTCCTCCGCCTCCGCCTCCGCCTACTACAAGAACATCAGCAGTTATTGGATTGTTGGATACTGTGAAGTTATTTGTACCTGAGGTAAATACATTGTAGTAATACGTTGCATCAGATGATAGAGATCCTCCAGATACAGATGGGTAAGCCGGCACTACAGGGTTAGATAATGATGAGTTTGTAGAGCTGCCTGCTGCATTTATAGCAATAACTGAAAAACTATATGATTGGGAAGGAGTTAATCCTGAGACAACAATAGGGCTTGATGAACCTGAAGCGGATATATTTCCTGGAGAGGAGTACACAGCGTATGTTGTGGTTGCACCGCCAGTATTTCCAGGTGTAAAAGATACAGAAGCTGAGCCATTGGTTCCAGTAAAAGAAGCTGTTCCAATTACAGGTGCTTGAGGTACAGTAAAAGGTGTTATGGGTAAACTTGTTGCGGAGTTTGAACCGTAATCATTTTTTGCAGTAACCGTAAACGTATATGATGTTCCTGCGGATAAACCTAAAAATGTTGCAGTTGTTGTTGTAACAGTTTGTGTAAAGCCCCCAGTACTAGAAGTCACAACATAAGAGCTAGCAGGAATTCCAGTAGTTGCAGGCTTCCATGATATAACTGCCCCAGGATTTCCACCGTATGTTGTTGGGGCACTTGTAACCGATATATTGGTAGGGGCATTAGGAGCAGTCGCTGCAGGCACCCAACCGTTGGCAGAATAGACCAATAGCTCATTGGTCGTAGTATTAAAATACTGATCGCCAATATTTGCTGTAGTTGGTTGACCCGCTGTACTACCCCTATTTGGGGTAGACGTTGACGTACCTAACTGTGTTACGTTGGAATCAACTGTAACGTAAGGAGTCTTTAGGGAATCGTTAGGTACGTTTTTGGCTCTATCTAGAGGCATGTTGTCTCTACCGACCTCTCTTTAAGCTTGGGCTTCAGTCCAAGCAACACGTCCGATTACCTGTACTGGGTTAGTTCCTAGGTTAGTTACTACAATGGTAAGAACGTCTGGACCGTCTGGATATCCATTTTGTCCTGCATAGGCAGGAGTACCAACTCCGCCTCCGCCCATGATTGCGTTACCAAGATCACGTAGCAATGATAGATCAAGTTCTGTTGTCTGGTTAGCAAAGAAACCGCCAGTTACTTCACCGCCTGTCACGCTATAGGCTCCTGCTGTACCGCCTGTTACTGAGTTAGGGGCATAGTCAGCAATTTGAGCTAGAGAAGAGGTAAGTGAGCCGTAGATGTTACCGACAGCGTTTGTCCATTGCTTGTAACCCATTACGGTTGGGGAACCGGTTGAGCTATAAGATGTGGAATACGTGCTATTAACAGTAAATGTTGTAGCTGAAGGTACTGATTGAATTGTGTATGTTCCGTTATATCCAGTAGACGAAGTAATTCCAGAAATAACAGCCTGGTCATTTACATTCAAGCCATGTGGGGTTGTAGTTGTAACTGTTACAACTGAACCTGTTCCTGAAGCTGTGGATACATATAGAGGTACTCCAATTGCGTTTCCGTAGACCTGTTGAGATCCGGCAAAAGGCTGTGCATTTATGTACCCACGTACAAGAATGTTACCGATATTTGTATTCAAGAGTGATACGTCAAGAGTTGAAAGGATCAACTGAGCACGGTTAATAAGATCTCGTTGTCCAAATCCTGCACCAACACCGTTATCTACTGCTGGAGCCAAACGAATTGACATCAATGCTCTTGTAGTATTACCTGTAAGAGTAATCGTACCGCTTGTAATTGTTGTCGTTGGGTTCGGTGTGATTGTAAAGGTAGTTGTTCCTGTTACAGCAGTTACATATGTTCCCGCAGCAATACCCGTACCTGAAACAGTCATTCCTGGCAAGATATTGGCTGTGGTGTTCGTACCTGTACCTGAGAGGGTAATTGTGCTAGATGCTGCTGATCCGCTTGCTGCTGAGGTAAATACTACAGAAGAAGTTGGGATAGAGATAGGGGTCTGTTGTCCGTATGTAAACAAGAGAGACTTATCTGGGGTGAAGCCACCATCCATGATTGCTGCAGTACCCCAGTGTGAGATAGTAGGAGCAAATGTTGGGAATCCAAATTCTACAGAAATAGGTGTTCCTGCAGCATATGTAAATGACTGACCTGAAGACGCACCCATTGGAGGCACCATTACCACTGGGTTAGCTGTTAAGGCACCTTGTGAAAGGGTTAACGATGTTCCGCTGATTGCTGCAATAAAGGTTCCATCTGGGAATGAAAGTGGGGCAATAACCTTCTGTCCAACCTGCAAGCCAGCAGTTGTTGATACAGATGCAGTATTAGAACCTACCGCAATTGTTAGCGCTAGTGATGAGTTACCTGCTTGACCACGAGTCAATCCTGTAAAGGATGTTGAAGTAATTCCGGTGTAGTTAACGTACTCATACACAGAGGAGTTACGAATTACTAAAGTACCTGATGAAGGGAAGCCCGCTGTAGATGCCACGTTAATAGTGGTATCTGATGCAGCAACGTTTGCTGTTAGCGTTGTAGCCATAGGAATCGTAGAAGTTTCATAACGACCTGCCATGTTACCTGAACGCATGTATGCTTCATAGTTAAGGTTGTTGTTTGCAATCTTGTGTGCGTAAATGATGTTTCCATCTGTACCACGTACGCCGTATCTGATAGCTCCAGCACCGTACCAAGAATAGTCAATGTACCACATTTGCATCTTTGAAAGATCAATGTTGTAACCTGAAGGTCCTGTACCGTCTAGCTTATCAATATTAAATGATGATTGTGGGACACGTGTCTCAACGGTTCTTGAAGGAATGATGTAGTTATCTGTTGTTCCACGGTATGCCGGAGAGATCCAAAGAGTCGTATCAGAGATAATATCCGTAACACGGTAAGAAGCTCCACGAAGAACGATATAGTCTCCAGGTGTTAACTGCTTTGAGAATGTTGTTGGGTATGAAGAGTTTGTCTGAGTAATTACGTTAGACCCGTTTGTAGCTGAAACTTTACCTGCAATTTGGAAGGTAGAGGTTCTACGTACAACGCTTAGTGTTTGACCATCAAACTCCCAAAACATTCCGTTTTGGAAATCAAAGATACCCATGCGATTTTTAGCACCGTACCAACCAGAGATGGCAAGCTCATATGCACCAGAGGCAGGAGATGCTGAAGGGGCGCTAAGTGCTGTGTATGTAAAGGTGTTATAACCAGTTACTCCGGTAACCGTGAAGGTTCCGTTATACCCAACTTCATTTGCACCATTGAGAGTAATAGTTGCGCCAACTTGAAGGTTGTGCTGATCTTTTGTTTGAACAGTTACAGTTGTACCTGAAGAGGTAAGTGAGTCAACTTGAATATTAGGCTTAAGGATCGTACCGGTAGACATCTGAATTCCCTTACCAGACTGGTAACGGAAGTAACGACGTGTTTGGCGAATAGCCTGTTCAAAGTTAGATGAGCCATTTGTAGAGAAGATTACTCCACCATCAAATGGACGGTGTAGGAACTGACCTTGTGGACGTACGTATACTGTTCCTGTATTAAAGGTAATAGTTCCTGTCGGTGTATTAGGGGTATAGATAGTAAATGTGGACGGGGTATTGATGGTGGCAACAACGAATGAGCCGTTTGGTACGTTTGTACCTGTTGTTGAAAGTCCTGTTATGGCGATTTCATTACCTAGAGCTAACCCATGGTTTTGTGCGGTAGTGATGGTAATTGAGTTACCTGTATAGGTAAGGTTTGTAATACCGCCAAATTGTCCTGATCCTGTTACAGCGCCCGTTGTTGAGGATGAAAGGGTAACAACCTGCGTTGCAGAGTTTACAGCTGTAACGGTTGTTCCTGCAGAAATATTAGCACCAGTAACTGTCATGCCTACAATAATTCCTGAAGCTGATCCTACGTTAATTGTATTAGAACCTGACAAACCAGAGATGGTTGTATTTTGAGCTGTTCCACCGATAGCCACACCTGAGTAGAAAGCTGCTTGATAAAGAGCGGTCTTGTTAGCATCCAAGATTGATGTGATTGAAGATGAGTTTGCTGCACGAGCAGTATATGAGATCCAAGGAGCAGCTGTAAAGCTAGCTGTTGATGTTGAACCTGTTGCTGTAGATGCAATAGTAAAGCTTGTATTAGATACGATAGCTGTGATGAACTGATTAGTTACGTTGTAACCTGATGAAGATGCACCGGTAATAGTTACTTGCTGTCCTACTACAAGTCCAGCGGTAGAAGATGTTGCGTAAGTTACTGCGGATCCTGTATTAGAAATTGCTGTGATAGAGCCTGTAACAGCAGCACATACAGGGCTGGCTGTAGTTCCTGTATTGGTTGATGTGGCATCCACTACATAGTTACCGTTAGCAATAGGAATATAAGTATCCTGAATAACAATTGGAGTACCTGCACCAATATAGTGCGTACCGTTAAAGCTTACAACTACGTTACGTGTCGAAGTAGCTACGTACATAGATTGAAGGTTCTGAATATTAGGGACTGTCTGATAACCGAGAGGACGGTTATTAATCATTGATAGGTTTTCCCACTTAGAAACCTGTGTACCATATTCAAAGTCGGTATCAATAAGGGATTGTGGTGTTGAAACACGTAGCTTACCTACTGGATCAGTAAGTTCTTCTGAAGGCTGAATCTTTTCTGAATACTCATCAACTGTGATTTGGAGCTTATCTGTTGATGACATTGTGGTTGTGTTATAGGCAAGGGTAATTGTTGTTACGCCAGTAGCACCGGTCATAGATGTTACGTAGGAGGTGGCTGTAAGAGATGGGTCAGAAAAGTTAAAGATGACCTTGTTCTTAGTCACGTTGGTGATAAGAAGCATACGCTCTTGTGGAATATAGCGGTTTGTGAGGACTACCACACCTGTAGTTGGGTTAAAGGTGTATTGGGTATCCAGAATAATCTTACGTGCCATGTATTACGCTCCTAGTAGAATATCCGTTGCCTTAAACGGATAAGTTGAACTTGATGTATTTGTTGTTGGTCCGGCCAGTACTCTACCATTAAAGGAAGAACCTGCAGGAGGGACCTCCGAAAAACTCAAGTATCCACCGTTATCTACCTGGAATCCTGTCCTTGGAAGGGGGGATTGCCAGACACAATCAGGTGTGTAGACAGATTGTACTATACCATTAACTGTAATTAATAGCTTATAGGGGTTAGTTATGGTGACTTTGGACCCACCATTAGTAGGTAAGAAGCGGCTTTCTATACCGTCAAACTTACCGCTAAGATCGTCTAGGATGCCAATATCTAGTCCAGCAAGGTTATCTACATAGGACTTAGTGGCAGCATCGCTTGGGTTAATTGGGGTCTGAACAGCGACCTCTCCACCGAAGGTTACGGAGCCGTTAAGTAGGCTAGCTAGAGTTCTGGCGGCTGTCATAATCTACACCATGTTAAATATACTTTTAACATTTTCATTTCCTTAGCCTGTAATAGTCATTGTTATGTATCCAGCTTGTCCGTTGCTTCCTTGCCCTACTCCACCTGAAGGTCCAGTAGTACTTGAAGAGTAAGAAACTATCCCGCTGTTGTAGTAGCTAGATCCTCCTCCACCTCCAGCTGAAGAGCCACTAGTTGCGCCACCACCACCGCCGCCATAATAGCCGCCACCACCGCCACCGCCACCGCCGTAGCCGTAGCCGCCTTTACCTCCGCCAGGAGTTCCTCCATTTAAACCAGCAGAGTTATTGCTTCCTCCGTAGCCTCCTTGATAGGCAGATCCACCACCACCAGAACCATAACCACCGCCGCCACCGTTACCGCCGCCAGAGCCTGTAGCACCACCGCCTCCACCTGCTCCACTTGGAGCATTAGAGCCGTTATACCCTGAAGCTGTAGACCCACTGAAGGAATATCCACCAGCACCTCCCGCACCTCCAGCACCCGGTTCATTTCCACCACCACCGCCACCGCCGGCTGCGACTACCGCAACAGCGCTGTCTGTAGAGCGTGTGATTTGAGAATAACCTCCACCACCTGAACCGTCGTTACTTGAACCTACGCCTATTCCACCAGTACCTACACGGACACTAAAAGAAGGCAAATTTGTTTTATTTGCAGTAACAACTACTAGTGCACCCGCACCACCTACACCGGTATTTCCGTAACCGGATGATTCAACTGTCGGATTACCGCCACCAGCCCCAGCAACATTAAATTGGGCAGTATTTGCATTGCTCCAGTTTGTAAAAGATGCGCTATCTGAAAAAGTAATTTGATCTCCAACTACAAAAGATGCTGGAAGACTTGAGGAGGTAAACGAACTAGCTCCTCTTGTTAATGTTAGTGTTCCAGAGTTTGTAGTTGTACCGTTGTTATCTGTTGCTGATACTAAAAATGAAGAAGGTCCGGCATTGGATGCTGGCGTTCCTGATATAACTCCTGAAGAGGATAGTGAAAGACCTGTTGGTAAAGACCCACTTACTAATGCAAATGTAGGCGTTGCACCCGAATCATCTGGTGCCAGTAAAGTATATGAATATGAGCTTCCTAGTGTGAAGTTAGGAAGTGTACCTGTGGTAGTCCACACTGGTCCGGAATCTTGCATTGTAAATGTTCTATTTAGAGTATTACCGCCTGCATTTGTTGCTGAAACAGTATATGTATATAGTCCAGGTGTTGCTACCGTTGGAGTACCGCTAATAACTCCTGTTCCTGAATTAAAAGAAAGTCCAGAAGGTAAGCTACCAGAAACGTACGCATATGTTATTGATCCGCTTGGATTAGAGTCAGTTGCGGATAGTGTTACTGAGTATGGTACATTTTCAGCAAATTGAGTAAGAGTTGTAGCTGTATTCCATACAGGAACTGAACCTGCTGTAATTCCAGATACAATGTTTGCACTAGAAGCAGTTGGGTTACTTACTCCTGGATTTGTCAATGTTAGCGTATATGGTGCGGCGGAAATAGGCAGAACATCTGGACGTGTTACAGTAAGAGAAGTTACAGAGTTTCTAATAACAGATTTTGCAGCTCTAGCAACGCTATCTGTACCTGTAAAAGTCGCAGAAATAGCTGTACTAAAGTTACCTCCAGAGATTGCAATAGTGCTGTTTAAATTAGGCAATGCCGTAGGTGTTGCAGATGTAATATACGGTCCAACATTTACATACGATGTCTCTGAGTTTGAGTAGACTGTAGTTTGATATGAGAATTGAAGGATGTCTCCAAAGGTACCGTTTACAATAACAATGCCAGAAAAAGCAGAAGATGGGGTAATTGATGCGGTATTTGAGTAAACAACCAGATTATTATTAGAGTCTAAGAGGTATACGTCAAAGTTACTTTTTCCTTGAATTGACTTAATGGTATACGCACCCGATGCAAGAGGTGATGGAAAAACAGCATACGAATATTGTGAGCCAATTTGTACGTTAAAGCCTGTTCCAGAGCCTCCCCCAGAAATCGTACTATATTTAACAGCCATTTATCCAACTCTCCAACCATATGTAGACCCTGTATAGACAATTACAACAGCTGCCCCATTTACGTCAATTAGCAAGCTCTGTACAACACCATTAAGTTTAGCACCATTTGGGTTAATTGTGATGTTGTTGGCGCCGGCATTGTTGCCTATGTCAAAAACGTGAATTTCATCGCCCTGGGTCTGAGTAGCAGGTAGGGTCAAGGTATAAGCCGTAGAAGTGGTATCTACGTAGTATTGAGTAAAGGCGGTCAGGGTAATATTAGAGGTCACCACTACATCGGTGTAGGCAGCCTTAGCTCCATAGCCGGCAATGTTGTGTGCTTTAGACATCATATCTCCTGTAGCAAATAGTGGTAAATTATATAAGTGAGTGGAATGAAGACCTATTATATATGGCTGCCCCATTACCGTCCGTAATAGCAATATTTTTAAAATAGGCCGTATAAGTGGCTATAGCATCATTTTCACATGTAGGTTGTACAGCGGTTATTGAAGTTCCAATAGTACTTCCTCCTGTTGAGGTAGTAATAGGAATTTTTCTATAATACCACTTCTGTCCTGCCACGGAGGATAGATCTGCCGCTGGGTGGGCTGTTATCCCGTTTTGATCTGTAACTCCAGCATCTCTAAGCACTCCATTGGTAAAGAAGATATCTATACCAAAGTTTTGAGGAGAAGTAGTATTTGGTAAATATATGCTGTACTCTAAATAATCTCCAGCTTGAATAGTGTAGGATGAGAATGAGAGCGTTGAGTATAAGTACCCATTTCCTCCCGCTGGTCCTGCAATAGTAAAGCTCTCACTAAAATAATCAGCTGTTGCTGAGCTTGTTAAGGAGTTACTTCCACTACTGCTAGTAGTGCTTATAGAGAGGCTAGGGCTAGCATCAGGATAGATCCATACGTGCTTTCTGACAGCCATTAGAAGTTTCCTAACGAGGCGATCATATCCCAACGTGAGTCTGTTGAGTTATATACAAAACCTAGATATAAAGTCTTATTTACTACAGTTGTTGTTGGTAGGGCCAGATCTGATGATCCTCTATATATAGAGTTCCAAGAAAGTGTCTGAGCTGTGCCGTTATCTTTAATTCTTATCTTGAGCGCTTGCCCGTTTACTGGCGTGCCTGAAGGGGCACTAAAAGTTATTGCTGAAGCTTGTGCAGTAAGAACATAAAAATCATCTGTTGTTGCTGAGGGTGTTCCCGTAGTAAGAGTAGTATTTGAAGTAGTTCTTGGAGCAATTCTTCCAGAATATCCTAAGCTATTTATTGAAACTGAAAGACCTGGAATTCTAAATGCTGTAATTGATGAATTACCTAGTGTCATTTCATTTGATACAGAAGAAGATGATGTATTTGCACCATATCCAATTAATATGTTATTGGATCCCTGAAAACTGTTATATCCTGCTTGTGATCCAAATATTGTATTATTTGATCCATAAAGAAGGCCAAATCCAGATAGAGAGCCTACTGAAGTATTATTACTTACTTGATCTACATTGCTATTTCCAGTCATTTGTATCATTGAAGACTGACCAACTGCAGTATTTCCAGTACCGTAAGCTAAAGCGTTTAAAGAATAATTTCCTACTCCAGTGTTTATATTAAAAGATGAAGTAGCATTATTGCCAGCATTTTGTCCAATAAAAGTATCATAGCCATTTGAACTTACTTTTCCATAAACTGTACCTGATACTGTTGGAGTTGCAGCAGATGCTGTAGCAATTGTTGTAGAGCCTCCCAAAGAAACCTGTGTTCCATTGATAGTAATAGAGCTATTAGCAAGACCTGAGTTTGGGATATTAGCAAAAGTGTTTGTAGTACCAGATATGGAAGATCCTGTTAATGTAACTCCATTAATAGTGGTGACTGTTCCACCTAAAGATACGCCAGTAGTACCTAAGGTAATACCTGAATTTGTAAGGGAAGAGTTACCAATATTAGTAAGGGTATTGGTCGCACCGCTTAAAGTTAGCCCGCTAACACTTGTAGCAGCTGATCCCAAAGAGATCGCAGTTGAGCCTAAAGTAATGCTGCTATTTTGTAGCTGTGAGTTAGTAAGGATTCCAGTAATATTTGAAGTAGGAATCGTAGAGACAATGTTAGTTTGGTACGTAAGTATCTCAACAAAATCATTGGCAAGTAGAGCACTTGTAAATGTTACTGAAGTACCTGTAGTAGCCGTATAGTCTACGCTCCTAACAAGTAAAACACCGTTTAGGTGTAGCATTTCTTGGTTAACAGTATAGTTAAGAACATTTCCAAAGCTATCGTATCCAGATAGGGAAGTTTCTCCGCCCACGGCTGTATAACGCCACTGCGGGTTTGCAAAAGGTAAAGTAGGTTGTGGGTATACTGATGTTGTCATTATGCCGTTACCATATCCGCTGGAACTTCAACCCAACTTTTTGTAGGTTCATCCCAATAATAAGATTTTCCATCGGTAGGCATAGCTACAGGAGCTTCCCACTGAAAACTTGAATTAAGATCCCATGATGGAAAAGGCTGTATATTAAAATTAGTACCGTCCCAAGAAGAGCCTATAAAAGCATCTTTTTGAACTTGACACAGATCAACTACCTCATCATGATCAAACTTTGAAAAAGTCTGCTGCATGTCGGTATCGTTATGTTCTTGAAAAGCAAGAACAGCAATAACAATGTTATTTTTAATTAAAGCTTGTTGATGTGCATCCCAATGTTTATTTTCCATTAGCTTATCCTTGTAACCAAAACGCTGCCTGAGGTAGATGTGCTATATCCTATGTTAACAATTGTGCCTTGAGATTCAAAAGTTGAGGCTCCATTATAAAGACCTGAAGATGTTGCAACGTTAGTAGAGCCAGTTACTATGTAAGAACCTCCATAAGCTGCTGCTGCTTGAGTAGATGTTCCGCCTCCGCCTCCGCTATATCCTCCAGAAGCACCTGTACCACCATATTGCTGACCGTCTCCACCACCACCACCACCAAATCCACCATAGGATCCGTTGTTTGATGTACCGCTTCCGCCAACTAAACCATTATTATATCCACCGCCGCCCTGACCATAGCTAGAGTTTCCTCCAGCACTAAAAAATCCACCACCACCGCCTCCTGAAAGATTTCCGCTGCCACCATTTCCGTTAGTTCCAGCGGTGGCAACTCCACCATTAGAACCGTTCTGACCACTAGTGGTAATTGCCATATTTGACCCTGGGTTGGAGGCGGCATGGTTTTGTCCTCCGCCAGCCACATATAGTGGAATGTTTCCACTGTTACGAACTACAAATGTTCCGCCATTTCCTCCCCACCAAGAAGTATTTTGACTTGGCCCTTGTGTTTGTCCACAAGTAATAATAATAGTTTCACCTGCAGTTAAAGTTGTTCTTCCTCTAATTATTGCTGCGCCACCATCTGCAGCGGCTCCTGTTGACCCACCAAATGCACCCTTAACTAAAAATTCATAAGTACCTGTAGCTGGAACAATCCAAGCTTGATAACCATTGTAAGAACCTAAAGTTAAATTGCTAGTGCTTTGTGCCCAAGATGTTGCTGAGTAGGCGGATTGAAGTTGTCCAAGGGTTGGCCCAGTAGGTCCTGAAAGTCCTGTAGTTGTAAATGTAAATGAACTTCCTACACCAAAGAAGCTGTACCCTATAGTAAGAGTTCCACTAGTAGTAGAGGTTCCGTTTGCATCGGTAGCTGTAACTGTAAATGTGCTTGTTCCAGATGTAGTTCCACTGTATGCAGAGCCAGAAATTAATCCAGAACTAGATAAAGAAAGACCAGTTGGCAAAGAACCAGATGCCAAAGAGTATGTGGGTGCTGTTCCAGAGTCATCTGTTGCTGTTAATTGATATGAATACGCAGATGGTCCGTATGTAGTAAGTGCTCCAGAACTAACCCATACTGGACCAGCATCTGGTCCAAGGGTGAATGTTCTATTTACTGCATTTCCTCCAGCATTTGTTGCTGCAATAGTAATTGTATAGTTTGCTGGGGTGGCAACAATAGGAGTTCCCGAAATTATTCCTGTTGATGTATTGAATGTAACTCCCGTTGGCAATGATCCTGAAACAACTGAATAAGTAATGCTGCCACCTGGATTTGTATCTGATGCCTGAAGAGTAATACTTAAAGGTGTACCCTGTGCCCAACTTCCCAAAGAAGTTGATGTAATCCATGTTGGCAATGAACCTGCAGTTAAATTAGAAATTGTATTTTTAGTTGATCCTGTTGGAGGAGTTACAGATGGGTTTGTTACTGATAGTGTATATGGGGCAGCAGAGATGGGCATAATAGCTGGGCGCTGTATAACAAGAGATGTGGCGGATCCGTAAACAATTGATGCGGGTGTTCTTGCTACGCTATCTGTACCAGTAAATGTAGCCGTAATGTTTGAAGGAAAATTAAGTCCAGTAACCACTGTTGTACTACTAGCATTAGGTAAAGATGTAGGAGATGTGCTTAATATCACCGGTCCAGCTGTAGTTTCTGCAGTTTCTGCTGTACCTCCATAAGTCTGTTGAAATGTAAAAGAGAGTACGTCTCCAACAGTTCCACCTAAGATAACAATCTTGCTAAATGAAATGCTTGGGTTAATAGACTTAAGATTTGTAGACGCCACTAATTGACCCGTAGCACTGTAAAAGTATAGGTCCATAGTAATGTTAGACAAGGCTGAGGTAAAAGTATACGCTCCAGCTGGTTGTGGATTAGTTAAAAGAACAGTCTCATACGTAGATGTAATAGAGATGTTAAATGCTGAGCCTGCAGAAGAAGAACCAATAATGGAAACTGACATTAGTAGATCTCCGTTCCAAATACGTTAAATGAGATGCCTTGGGTGGCACTGTAAACCGTTACTACATCTCCAGCCCCAAGTGTAGTACCAATAGTGATAAAGTCTGTTGTATTACCGTTTACTGGAGTTCCATAGGCAATATACTGGCTATTAGTTAGTGTTGCTCCGCTTGGACGGATGGCAATATTAAAGGTGATTTGATTACCTGTTTGATTGCATACTGCTATGGTTGAGAGAACAGCAGACTTACCGGCACCTACTGTGTAGACGTCGGTATTTGTTGTAGCAGCCGGATAGGCTTGGCCTAAAACCTTATAGTACGGCGATGTCATTTTTTCTCCTCAACGTATTGTACCATTTTATGCACCCATCATTAAGAAAGGATGAAACGATTCTCCTGACCCAGATGTTGTAGCAACTGAGTAGGCAGTGATGCAGTAAATCTGTAAGTAGTCATTTGTATTTAGATGTATTGGAAAAGTAACTGTCTTTCCGTCTACAGCCGTATAATCTACAGCCCTAACGAGTAAAACTCCGTTTAAATAGACCTGCTCAATACCGGCAGTATATAAAAGAACCTGGTTAAAGTTATCTTTACCAGAGACAGTAGTCTCTCCACCCACAGCCTGATACTTCCAGGTAAGGGCGTTAACTACGTTATTATAGGCAGGGTATTGTTGTATGGCCATTATTGCAACTGAATTCCGCTAATATGAAAGCTAACGTTTGTAGATCCAGCAATTGCCGTAATAAGCTTTCCTGTAGTCATGACTGTTTTGAACTGAAAATTGATAACGCTATTAGACGGAATAGGCACATTAGGGACCAAGACCACGCCATCTACATAGATACTTGCGGTCTGTTGGTTAACGTCTGTGCTAGAGATCACAATATCAGTCAAGATAGACACGGTGCTATAAGACGTGCCACTAGTAGGTACTGTATAAAGAGTTGAAGTGGTTGTAGTAGCGGCGCCTCTATAAAAGAGTGTAGGTGTAGCCGTAGGTGTGTATGTAGCCATTAATAAACTCCCATATATGTGTAGGCATCGGCATTACCGTTGCCCCCGCCTGTTCCAGTTCCTACATCGTTCCAACTTGTGCCGTTATACACCTTTACCGCTTGATCAACGGTATTGAAGTACATATCTCCGGCTGTAGCAGTACCAGGATCTGTGGCAGCTTGGACCAGATTTATGGGGGTTAAAAAGGGCTTTGACACTTCTTAACCTCCTTATGCGAATACTACTACACGAATTTGGTTACTAGAAGGAGCGTTTGCAAAAGCTACTGTGACTGTGTTAGTCGTAGAGTGTGTAACATCTGCTGTGTACTCAACGTTAGTTGTGTTGTCGTACAGAGTTACCTGTACATCCTTGGTTGCCATATTGTGTGTAATTGTGAATGATGTCGTTGTTCCGTCACCAATTGTAGCAGCATATTTACGGACTACTACGTCGGTGTTAATAGCTACTTGGTTATTAGTTGCAGCTCCGGCCGCACCTTGACCTGTGATTGTGATACCGAGGCCAGGGGTTACTGCTAAGCCACTGCTTGTGGTATTCATACCTGAGGTGGTATTTAGAAGAATAAGTGCACCAGAAGAGTTTGTTGTCAAACCGCCTGTGCTTGTTGGGTTGAGGGTAAGGCCACTGCTTGAGGTTGCAAGACCTGAAGTAGATGGAAGAAGTACATAGCCTCCAGAAGAGCCGGTAGCCAAACCACCAGTAGATAGTGGGTTAAAAGTAAAGTTAGTTCCGGTAAGAAGAACACCATTAGAAGCTGTGTAAGCTCCAGTACCTGAGAACTGTGTCCAAGATAGTGAATCAGTTCCAAGCTTAGTGCCATTAGTTGGTGTTGTTGATGTACCGGCCTGTGTTTGAACCCAACCAGTAGAGCCGTTAGTTGTACCGGCAGTTACAAAGATAAAGTCCCCTGGACCAACTTGACCAGCAATGTGGTTATCATAGTCGGTAGCACGAGTAAGAGTAAGAGTTGATCCCCCTGTTGTTCCAACTGTATAGATACCGTTTTGAGACCCAGTTACTTGGTTCTTAACGAGAACACGGTCGCCTGTTACAAGGGCGTGACCATCAATTGTGAAAGTTCCAGCAGCAGAGTAAACAAGTGTTGCTCCAACACCAGTACCACCATCAGCGCCAGCAGTTCCAGCTGTGTACGCCCAGTTAGTTGTAAGAGAAGATGTGGTTGCTGCTTCAGCGCTCTCAACAATAGAAAGACCTTGAGCAGTAGCATCTACGTAGCCTTTGTTAGCAGCGTCTGTTGATGCTGTAGGTGTGGCAACGTTGTTGATCTGGTAGCCACCCATTGAGTACGCACCGGTTGCAGTAGCAAGGGCGTTAAGGTGAATTCCAGAGTGATCTGTATCAATATGGCGGTGTACGTGATCTGCACGAGCAACCTTAAGAGAGGAACCTGAAGCATTTGCCGAGTTTAGGTTGGCAATATCTGATGTAAGTCCATAAGGCATAACTGGAATCCAGTTAGCAGATGAAGCAGTTCCGTTAGAAACATAGAGAAGGCTGTTTGTTGTATCAAGATACATTGAGCCTGTAGAAAGAGGTGATGTTGCTGGTGCACCTGCACCAGTAGCTACGCCACCTACAGGAGCCCAACCAGTACCTTCATAGACCTTAAGTTGGCTGACTGTTGTGTCATAGTAGATCTGACCGGCAACGGGAGATGACGGCGCTGTGGCAAGGTTCTGAATACGAGCATTCTGAAGCTCAAGCTGATTCAGGTTAATAGGGGTTAAGAAACTACGTGCCATTCATTTTCTCCTTAAGAGAGGTAAGCGCTTCCACTGAAAGCTGACGTAAACGTTACTGTTAGGTTGTTCGAGTCAATGTAGTGGAGTTCACCTTCTACGTTGGTACCAGCTGAGTCTACAACAGTTACGTTCGGATAAAAGTTCAAATTATGCTCAATTGTCCAGACAGCAGAGGGTACTGACTGTACAAAGTGATAGGCAATTGCTGGGATAGCGTTTGTCTGGTTAGTCAGGGTAATTGATGGCGGTACATTTACCGAGATGACTTGTTGTTCGTCTTCACAGTCTTCCGTAGAGCCAGAGGATGGGGCAACATACTGGGTGGTGCTTCCTGGGTTTGGGGTCCATACTGTAGCCATTATAGTTGTCCTGGTGGGGTAGAGTTAGTGACTGAAGGGAAGGTGTAAACCTTACCTCCGAAGTACGTCTTTACCAGACCGTTTGGATCTGTAAGGCGTAGATCGTAGTAGGCTACACGTGGAAGGGTCTCTGTGACACTGCCTGGAAGTGACATCTGCAGAAGCATAGGCACTGTCTGACCTGAGGCAGTTACCTTGGTGATATTGAAGGTTCCTAGGATAACTGGGCCAACTTGAGCAAATTCCTGGTTCTCATAAAGAACAATCTCTGCCTTAGGAGTGTAGTTAGTAAGATCCAAAGTAAAGCCAAATTCCTCTGAGAAATCGTCTCCTGAGTACATTTCTAGATCCTGTGTCATAACAGGGCTTTGAGGGGTCTCGTCTCCATATGTAGGCATAGGCAGATAGACACGCTGTGGTAGAGACCAATCGTCAATTTCTTGTGGACGATATAGTGGTACATAACGATTTGTAAGACGGCTGATACGGCGTAGGCTTGTAACCTCGATGCGGTATAAACCGATATTAAGCATCGCACAAAGTTCACGATACTGTTCCTTACGAGTCTGAACCATGGACATGAGCTGTTGATAACGTTCAGAACGTGGTATGGATACTCCATCTGGAGACATGATGCTTATATCAAATGCGGCATCATTAGCTAAAGTATAGAGCGCTAAAGTTGATGCCAAAATAACAACTGGGTATTCCTCCATAGGAGGTAGAAAAGCTAGTTGAGTAATGCTACTGCCTAGACTTGTTGTCTCACCTTTTGTATGCTGACCAAAAGCAGTGTTGACGTAGTATTGAATCTCAGAGTCAGTAAAGTAGCGATATGCCTGACCGGATACGTTAATGATTGATCCATTAGGTGGAGGCGTTGCGGAAGGAAGGGTAAGAACTCCTACACCTTCTTCAATAATCGCTGTAGATGAAATGTCCGTTGTTACTGGGCCGCCTACAGCAAGGGCAGATTGACCTGTTACAGAGACACCTGTAGCAGAGCTTACTACTGTAAATTGTGTTCCGATAGCGCTTGCAATAGTTGCACCGGTTAGATTAAAGGCTGTTGTTGATAGGCCTGAAATAGAGACTAGCTGGCCCGCTGAGAAAGTATTTGTGGCGTAGTAGGTGATTATTCCACCTGCAGATCCTGCGCCCGTTACAGTGGCTGTGGTGCCTGATACAGTGACCTTTACGGTTAGGCTACTGCCTTGAACCGGGGCTTGTTCGAGTTGAAAGCGAGAAGTAGAGCCATCGCCAGTATAAGTATTGATAAAGGATCTGGCAGTATCGCCAATCTCATCTCTGAGTCTATCTGAGAGTGTATCTAAAGTTGCCACGGATCCTCCGTTAGTTATTACGGTAATGATACAAGAATACTAGCCCTAAAAAGGGCTTAACTCCAACAGGAGGGCGGTTGTTGGAGTTAAGCGAGCTAGTGGTGCGACTTACATACGGTCGTACAAGTAACCTTTTTCTTGAAGGTGTGTCGCTACGTTCTTTGGAACCTTGTACTTTTTACCTGCCTGGAAAGAATAGTGATTACCCGAGCCGATTGTTACCATGTCTAGGTTTTCTGCTACACGAATGACTACCTGGTCATCAGCAAGGCTTACGCCAACGCTTTCGACCTCATCAATTACTGTAGGGGCTTCTGGGTTCTGGGTTAGGTCCACAATCTCAGTCGCATCTTTATGCGCCTTTGTCTGTGTAGCTAGTGAAATTTCATTAGCACGTTCTGCTAGTGCTTCTGCGTTAGCTGCGAGTAGAGCTTCACGCTGACGTCCTGTGACGTCTGTAACTTTTGCTTTTGCCACGATGTATATTCTCCTGTTTGGTTGTTTGATTAGATAAAGCGGGGAGCTTTAAAACCCCCCGCTCTTTAAGCTATTTAATTAGTTGGTTTCTGCGATAACTACAGATTGGTCAGTAATAAGACCAAGACCGTAAATTGCGTACCAAGCAAGTGCATGCTCACGACCGAAGTCCAAGATACCACCATCACGAAGCTCAACTGGAAGTGAGATAGCGTGACCGAAGGCGTTGTCTCCGATGAAGATTGCTGAGTAGCGGTCAGATGAACCGTTACCTGTTGCTGTTACTGGTGTTGTATATCCTCCACCAGTTGGGTATGCGATTGATCCTGTAGCCACAGCTGTGTCAGTTGTGTAGCCTGAACCTGCACCGTTTGTTACCTTTGTAACCTGTGTTGTCTCAATAAAGACTGTGTCGTACAAACGACCGATTTCACCGAGCATGAAGTTACCTGGAGCTGCGTACTTTGTTACTTCAATGAACTCTGGGAGGTCACGAAGACGACGTGATTGGTGTGGGTGCACGAAAGCAACATAGGTCTCACCCAAGCGAGGGATGTTCTTTGTTGCAAGTGTCTCGACAGCGTCTTTAACAGTACGTGTTGAGAGGTATGAAGCACCGGTCATTGTTGCACGAGAAGTTGCTTCTGTGCCATATGCATACCAGTTGTTAACAGCTGAGAGAGCTGAGCGATCTTCACCGTAGATGACTGAAGAAGCAGCCATGAGGGTGTCACGAGCCTGGCCATCAAGATAGAGAGCCATGTTACGTCCAAGAAGACGTGAAGCTGATGCCATAACATCATCAAATGATGCGTTGAGGAGAAGCTCTGATACTGCGATTGCGTATCCTTGCTCAGCAACAGTGATTGAGAACTGTTGTGCAGTCAATGCGTTTGTTGACATACGGACACCTTCAGTAAGTGTTGAAGCGAATCCGAGGTTGTTGTAACGCATGAAGTTGATTTGGAGACCAGGTGCGACGCCTAGTTCTGTCTTCTTAACAGCGAACTGTTCGAAGCGAAGGATAGGCATTGACTGGAATAGAATTTCCTTAGACCAGATGGTCTGAATTGCTTGTGTAAGCTGGCTGTTTGCGCCAGAGTACGCTGTAGGTGCTGCGGCGAGATTGCCGGTACCTGTTACGGCTGATGCCATGTCGGTGTTACTCCTTGTTCATATATGGTTAGGTTAGTAATAAGAGGTAAAGATTTACCCGAAGATGCCCTTAGATTGGGCGTTAGCTCCAGGGATTAAACGACTGCGATTCTTTGCGTAGTCAGCTACCGACATAGCGGAGATTTGTTCCGCTGTAAACGATTGTTGATCCGAGTTGTTTTCCATAGTTGGAGGTAGGGTAGTACTTGTGCCTTTCATTTCTCGACGGACTTGCTGGTTAGCCTGTACCATCGCTTCCAAAAGCTTGGACGTTTTGTCCTTAAGTTTGGAAATACTATTTTCTATCTCTTCGACACTGTTTCCAGTAACCATATCAATAAGTTCTGGAGCAATGTTCTCTTGCTCTTCACTAAGGCGGCGGTTGAGATACTGTGTGATCTCTGCATATTCACGCTCACGCTCTAGGAGAGCGAACGCACGTTCACGTTCTAGACGCTCAGCTTCAATCTTTGCTGCCCATTCCTTTTCCTTTGTTTCAAGGAGTTGGCGGACATCCATATCAGCTTCAAGCTTCTTGCGGTCAGCTTCTGCTGCAGCTTCTGCTGCTGCACGAGCCTCCGCTAAACGCTCATCACGATCTTTCTTAAGAAGATTAAGTTCTTCTTTAAGAGAGTCAATCTGTGGATAAAGTTTTGATTTTTCTTGCTCACGTACACGCTGCAAGTCTGTTTCTGTGTAACCCTTAACTGCAGTGAACTGTCCCTCAGGAGCAGTTGCTGTTGTTTGTGTTGGGTTAGCTTCTGATGCAAAAGCTTCTTGAGCCGCTGCACTCTCTACTGCTGTTGAGTTTTCTGACATGCTTATTCCTTAGGTTTGAGAGGTCGTTGTCCGAATTAATGCCACGATGACCTTTAGGTTTTGTTTGGTGGTATATAGGTTTCCAAACTATAGCTAGTTTGTCAGCCTAAATTACTTATTTTCCTCCGAGTTAGGAGTATCTTCCTGATCGTTAGTTACCTGACGTCCTGGAAGTTTTGTGCCATAGGCCTTAGTTACAAGCTCTGCTTGCATCTGAGCCAATGTCTGCTCTTCAAACGGTGTGATAACTCCAGGTTGACCTAGTGGTCCAGGGCCTGTGCCATCTGCTGGAGCTGCTCCTGGAGGAAGCGTTCCATCAGGCATCATACCAGTTAATGAAGTGATTGCTGAAGCGATCTGTTGTTTGATGAGGTTTAGAGCACCATCAGATTTAGCATCGGCAATAAGCTCAGAACGGATCTCTTCAAGCTTCTCATCTGGGAACTCCTCACCAAGCTGGCGTAGAGCACCTTCACGAGACTCAAGATTCATCTGCATCTTCGCCTGGATCTCCTGCAAGACAATAAGCTTATCAAGAGGCAGTGGAGGTGGGAAATGAATAATAGATTCATATGTAATTGGATCAGACAAGTCAAGGTTAGCAAGCTGATTAGCCTTGATAGGTCCGTTAACATCTGGATTATACACGAATGCTTCAGGCTCTTTGAACGCAAGGGTTAGAAGCACAAGCTCATTAATACGTCGTACACCCTGGCTATACTGCACCATCTTCTGGTGGTAGCGATTCATCAAAGGCTGGTACTGGATAGCCAAGGCAACACCTGATGTATTAGAAATAGGTTGTACCTGGCCTAGAGCAGCTTCAGGAACACCGACCATCTCATGCATAGCAGCTTTAACAACCTTAAGGTATTCAAGGGCGCCAGTAAGACCAGCTCCTCCACCTTCTAGGTTCTCTACTCTAGCATCCTTTGGAAGACCGCCCCATACTTTCTTAGGGCCCTTCTCAAGTGCTGAAGCTTTAGCTCCGATGATGACTGTAACTGGGGCAGCGTGGTAGTTGACGATATCTGCGATATCTGTAGCTACCTCGTTATAGTTACGGTTAAGAATAATTAGATCGTGGCAGTCAGATAGTCCCCAAGGAGATCCAGATACGAGTACGTTCGGGATATGGATGATTGGTACCACTCCGATAGGATTAGCACGAGAGTCAATAAGCTCGTCATTAATGTACTCCTCGATACGATCATCAGTCAAGATTTCAGTATATGTGTAGACCTGACGAGTTCCTTCAATAGATGTACCCCAGAAACGATACTTGAGCTTAAAGCGGATCAAGCGTGAGCGATCATGGGGGTGAAATTCTGGAAAGCAGAAGGATGAGTTAAGAGGAAGAATACGAACACGGCCTGGATGTGGACGGCCAATAGAATCTACAAAGCCCTCTTCATAAGCTACTTTAACGAAGCAGTCTCCTGAGACTCCGCCTTGCTGTCCCATTTCCCATAGGATGCTGTGCTTATCATTATCAATTTCCCATACACGCTTTAGGATGTCAGGAACAATAGCTTCGGTTGCCTGTGGGCTACGGAATGTTACGCCACGGCTAAATGTAAAGTTAACAATGTAATCTGTAAAGGCACGGTAATAGTTATAGACCATCTGCGACTCTCCAATTTCACGGCGATAAGACCAGTGATGTCCCAGATACATTGCCCAGTTAAGAGAGTAACGATTGAGACGTGGGCCATGTACTTCGAACTCTTCATCAGCAAGTTCTACTAGGCCAAGAGGTGAGATGGAGATGGTAAGGTCTGAAGACGCCGCCCTGTAGGAGGGAGGTGAAAAGTCAACGCCACCACTCATTGGTTAAGTCCATTCATGATTGTGCCCCCGGGATCCTTCTCATTTATATTAAGTTCACCAGCCCCGGAGAAAGGGTACGGAGCTGGGAACGTGGATTATTCTAGCGTACTATTAGTCGTTTACTGAAGCAGGGTTCAAACGCTCCTGGCGTGCGCCATTGCGGATGACTTCTTCGATAACAACTGTAGAGTGATCTCCGAAGTTACCTTGTGAGAACTCACCAAGGAATGTTGGAGCTTCTACCCAAGCAGCAGAACCGACGTGTGCACGTTGGCGCATTGTCTCATCTGCATACTTCTCGAATACGTTTTCATTGTGGTTTGGACGACCTTCTGGTGTGTTGTAACCTTGGTCCAAGCCGGTTTGGAAATCATTTGGGACATCAGTGTCTGATGCAATGCCTTCTTCAAAGCGAAGAGGTCCACGAAGACCAGGTGTTGCAGGCGAGAACTTACGCTCGTAAACGTTACCTGGACGCTCAGGGTACTGAGGTGTTGGTGCGATATTTGGTGTTGCCATTTGTTATCTCCTATAGGATAAGGGATTGAGGTTCCTCAGGTCTAATTCTGTCTTGTAGAGGGCCTTTTGTCATAGTAAATTAGAAGAAAGGATTCGAGCTTACTTCTACTGTAGGCATAACCATGTCTTGCGTTAGGGAGCAAGCTAGGGCTAGAGAGTCTACAAAGTCATCATGTGCGTGAGCTTCATCTGGGGCAGCTACCATAAAGTTAGGGCCCTTATATTGAACCTCAGCATCTGTCATTTGCTGGTAAAACTTCTTCCAGATACGCAATCTACGTGTTTTAGCATGGGAAGGCCAAGAGACCATCTGACGTTGAATCAGGGCCTGCAGATGCTTCCAGCGCTTAGACTGCTCAGTAGGGCTAGATGTAACTGGGATAACTTCTGCACGAGGCATAAGAATCTTCAAGCGTCCGGCCACTGCATCACCTACGCCATTAGCATCTACTCCAATAGCTAGAACGTCATAGTTACTTAGGAACTGCTGGATCTGGAAGTATTGCTCTTCCCAGTCATCGCCCTGAAGTTCAAGCCAGTTAAGCACTCTATGATCATAGTAACCATACTCATCTGGACGATCCCAGTCTACCCAGACTACTGTGACCACTGTGCTATCCATCTTACGAGCCGGATCAATTCCGACAACTACAGGGGAGCGGTGCCAACCCTTTACAATCTCTTGTGAGGTATCGCCTAGATCATCCATGATGCCTGAGGTAACGAACATGCCACGCTCAAGTAGCCACTTACAGTTATACGCCATCTGGAACTCATCAGAGTCCTCACCAATACGAAGCATCTCTTTCTTGATGTACTTCTCATAGTTAGGCTGGATCTTAGCAACATCTTTCCAGTCCCATTGGAAGTGGTTCTGCTTAGCATTTCTGCCTTGAGTCTGACGTCGCTTATTCAACTGGATAGAGCGGTAGAAGCCGTTCTTAGAAGTTGTAGGTGTTCCGGTCTTAACCATAGTAGCGTTGTAGTACGCACCCATAGGAGCAATAGACTTTGATACTACAAAGTCATCTGCTTCTTGGCACTCATCTACGATCATTAAGTGGAAAGACTTAGACTCAATCTTAGCTCTTGGGTTAGCAGTCATCATCATTAGAGTACTGCCCGACTTCTTAAGCTTCAGGTTTCTTACTACGCCTGGAGCCTTAGTAGGCATATCGTCAATCTCTGGATCACCAAAGACTTCCATAGCACGTTCAGATGTGAGGCGGGACACTGTACGTGAGTAAAGTGTTTCTACCTGGTTTTGCGTGGGTGCGAACATACCAACCCAGATACCATCGCCAAATTTACCTAGCAGCTCTGGATACATCCTCGCTAGGCGAGGTAGAATAACCATGAGGGTAGCTACCGTATTGGCGATAGTCTCTGACTTTCCTGACTGACGTGAAGCCAGTGCAGTGATCTCTTCACCATCGTTAATCAATACTGACTCAATAACACGGCGTGCTAGAGGCTCTTGATACGGGTGAAGCTTATGTCCTACAAGCATTTCCATAAAGTCCATGATCTTATCAATCAGGACCTTAACAAATTCTTTAGATAGCTCATCTAGCTCATCTGGTTGATCATCTTCCGTTAGCGGACTATATTCCTCGTCCTCTACGGTATCTAGTTCTACTTCATCGAACTCGTGTTCGCTCACTTAGGGAATCTTTCAGTTAGTGTTTCAAGGATGGCATGGATGGATTCAGCCCCAACTCTTGCCTCTTCTAGGTGAAAAGAATCGTCAGTCTTCTGCCAACTAGATAAGTTACGTCCAATTGAATACAGAACTTGATCCGACCAGGTAAGTAGCTCCGGTGTAGATAGCTTAGATACACGCTTTTCAATACGTGTCTTAACCCGCTCTTCTTTCTTCTTAAACATCGTACTCTTCCCCTCTAACGTTGTCCCAGTCAAACTCATCTTGTGCTACTGGTCTGCCAGCTATAGCGTTAGTGAGTGCTTGACTTTCTTCATATTGTGCTACCCACTTACCTAAGACGATAGACAGTCTTGTTAATGGGAGTCTAAAGACAATACCTTTACCAAATCTAAATGGATCTTCGATCTCTTGTGTAGTTGAGGTTTCAATAACTACCTTAGGCTTCAATGGGTAAACCATAAAATGCCAGAAGTACTTGTTACCTACATCATGCGTCTGCGCCATCTTCATCCCCCTCCGGACATTGATGATCTGGAATTTCGTGTTCTAATACTAACATAGAGCAGTCTCTGCACTTGAACACCTTAGGAGGTGAGAAATTATTTTGAGCAGTAGCGCCCTCAACAATGTCATCTTGTCCGGGTCTGTAATACTCGCTTATTACCTCTGGACGGAAATAAATGTCAGGTGGAAACGGTCCCTTAGGGGAATGTGAAGATGCTGGAACTGGATGACCTTGCTTAGTAGGTATACGTTCAATACTCAATTTTTGCCCCTTATTGTGATTTATCTCCTAATATTACACCATGTTAGCGATTGGCATGATGCCGTATTTACAGCTATACTAACGGTAGAGAGGTTAATCCTCTCAACACTAACAACGAAACAACAGAGTTGCAACTAGCTTGGCAGACAGACGCCAGGCTATTTTTATTCAAGTGACAGTTGAATAAAGATTCGGGTTGGCTCTCTAGCCTAGGAGATAGTGTGAATTTATATGACAAAAGGAATTATCTAGTAATAGGACTCGTAATACTTCTGTCCTTTGGGAACCTTATATCTGCGCCTGCTAGGGCAGCGGCTCCCGTAATAGGAAAGTGCCTAACCCCACTAGGCGAGTACAGACTAGCCAAAAAATTAAACCCAAAGCAGCTTTACCAGGTATTGCAGCTTGCGGGGTTTAAAGGTCATTCACTTAAGGTGGCCTGGGCTGTAGCCATGAAAGAAACTCATGGAAACCCTATGGCACACAATTACAACCCTCGCACAGGAGATAACTCCTATGGGGTCTTCCAGATTAACCTTTACGGGGCTTTAAAGGGCCGTGTGAAGGAGTTTGGGCTTAGGTCAGCCAATGACTTACATGATCCGGTTACAAACGCTCAGATCGCCTACAGGATGAGTTCTGGGGGTAAGAACTGGACCCCTTGGCATGCAGACCCAGGTGAGCGAGATCACTGGCTAGTTCAGCAGTGGATCAAGCTCTGCCCTCAATATCTAAAGGCTTAGGCCAACAATAAAGAAGGCCCCGTAACTGGGGCTTTTTTTATTTTCCTTCTGAAGTACCTGTATCAAAATGATCATTGCGACTCATTAAACTTGCATAGTTGCACCAAAGGCATTTATTTCCATGGTTAAGGTTGGCCCCATTAGTAGAGCCTTGTATCTTATTGTACTTACTATGTTCTTTGGCCCATTTTGGATTTTCTGAGTCTGGGTACTCTATAGCTTCGTATTCATCCTTATTCATTTTTTACCTGCCCTACGCTTATTTTCCTTGGCAGTATTCTTGCCGTGTGCTAATGGGCGCAGATTGCTCGCAGAGTCGTTATCGTGATTATTATCACGGTGGTCAACGTCTGTATCTTTAGATAGTTTGCCATGCTTCTTCTCATACTTAGCACGAGCAGCGTTCTTGGAAGTGGTGTGCCACTTTCCGTTCTTGTCTTTGTAATGCTCTACGATAATCTTGCGACCACCATTAGCAGCAGAGCCTTTGTACTCTTTACCGCCAGCTACTTCTTTTTTCTTGGTTGCCATTATTTGCCCTTTTTCTTAGATGCGGCCATATTATCAATAAGATTAGGATAAGGGCGCCCAGAAGCTTTAGCTCTAGCTTTAGCAGCAGACTTCTTCTTAGAAGACAGCGGTTTGCTTTTTTTCTTAGGATCTGGTGTGTCCCAAACTTCTTTAGCCATTAGCAGTTACAATCCCATGCTCGTAGTGACTTATTGATACGGCTGTTTGGATCTTTAGCCGTCTTAGAAGATGTGTTGTGCTTTTTCATGCCTTGCATGCGTGCACAGAAAGATTTATGGCGCTTGTTCTTATGATCTTTGCTAGGAGCCTTTAGATCATGTCCCTCTTTCTTAGCAGAGGCACGTCCCTTGGCGTTTAACCCACCATTAGGGTTCTGACCTTCTTTGCGTGTCCAAGCAGCAGATTTCTTTTTAGTTGCCATTACATATGCTCCTTATGTTCAGAGTTAAGCTTACCGCATTCTCTGCAAGTAAACCTCTCACTATCTTCCAAAGATCCCATGTCTTGAATGGTGTTCTCGTATTTATGCACTTGCTTGTAACTATTGAACGGTACGCCATAGGTGTGTGTGGCTTTTACAACATCCGGATGATTCCATGGACGTGCGGCCTTAGAACCCCGCTGAGAGACGGCCTGACGAGCTATAGGGCTATCAGGATTAGTCTTAGAGCCGTAATAGAGGCTTTTTCTCTTAGGCATCAGTTACTCGACTCTCCAGAAGCTCCACGTCCAGGACGTGCAACAAAGGTCTCCTTATTAGGATCTTTCTGATACTTCTGACCTGTCAGGTAATTCTTAGCGTCTTGAGCCCCATAGCGTAGGCTTGGGGCTTGACGTGAATGTTCTTCTGGTCGAACGAAGTTGGCGTTCCTAGCCATCAGGGTTACTTCTTGTCTTTAAATTTTGACTTATCAGCAGATAGGGATCCAGAGCTTACCTTAAGTTCTAGAGCCTCAGATTTCGTAATATGTTTGTCAGCTCTTGCCTTATCAATATCAGATTTTACTGCTGGTCTTCCAGTTGAACCTGCATTGCCTAGGTTCTTACGAGCTTCGACAGCGCCCTGCTTTACTTCAACAAAGCCGCCTTCTCTCTCACTTACCTTAGGATTACGAGCAGCTCGTTCTCCTGGGGTCATCGTACGAGTCTCGCCACTGCCTGTGCCTATAGCACCGCTTTGTGCAAGTGGTGGGCGTCCTTCTTCGCTAAGTTTTCCAGCAAGAATCGTAAACTCTGAAGCTTTAGCAGCAGCACGTTCTTTAGATGCAGCAGACGCAGTCTTTACACACTCTGGGCAGCTAGGGCTGTTAATTCCTCTAGATACATGATATGAATGTGACTGAGTATCTCCTGGCATACGTGGTTGTGCTTCTCCTTGACGTACAGGTCCTTCTACAGATACAGTTGGTTTTGAACCAGCAATAGGGGCTGGCTTTGCAGCAGTTACTGCAAGTCCTCCAATATCAAGTGGAAGTTCAGAACCCTTCTTTAGTCTGCTAATAGCATTTCTAGGTCCTACTTCGTGATGCACCATATCCTTAACTAAGTCTGCAGCATGCACAGCGTTTGCAGGGATATTGTGGTGTTCAAATACTCGGTTACCTTCTTTATCCTTATATGGATGATAACCTTGATGAAGAGGCTCACCTTCTCCTGCTTCCATCTTTCCCTTAACAAGTGGAACTCCACCTGTTGCAGGATGTGAGGTAAACCCAATAAATCCTACAGCACTGCCTTCCATAGGTCCATTCTTCAACGGATGTTCTGGATGAGCTGTGAATGACATAGGTACTATCTCACCGCTGCGTGTCTTAAACTTGTCTCTTGCAAGATCAACGTTACCTTGTTCAGGACTGTATGTGTATCCTGTACCTGGAGCCTTAGACGCTTCAAAGCGTTCTTTATTTTGAATAAGCTTATACGCTTGATCAACACGGCCTTTAGCAGTAGGGCCTTTACCTGTGTATTTTTCAAGCTTCTCTACGTCGGTACCAGCAGTATCTTGTGTGATACCTGTGTGATGCATAACATATGCTTTACGAACAATATCTCTATGCGTATCTTCAAATGCAGGGTGCTCAATAGCTTGACGAGGAAGACCATGTCCGCCTGCAGCTACAGGGCGACCGGCCAATTCCTTAGCCTTAGAAATAACCTCTGGGGAATGTATAGGACGACGCTCTTCAGCATCAAAACGCTCATTAAGCTTAGACTTAGCAACAACCTCTTGTTCATTAGAACGCTCACCTGAAGTTACAGCATTAAGCTTATTTTGATCAAGAACCTGAGTAGTTGTTCTAGGACCTTGATTAGCAAGTTGCTTTTTCTTAATAGCTTCTAATTGAGGAGTAGTCTTTCCAAAATCTACTTTAGGGAAGATATTGTGAAGTGGGATCACAGTACCAGTAGACTGTACCTCTGGCTTTTGATATACATCAGCTGGGCGAGATTCTGCAAGAAGACCCTCTTCCCCATTAACTCGTGGAGCAGATGTTACTGTTCCACCTTGATTTCCAGGATTTGTAGACTCAATTGGATTTCCAGCTTTATCAAACATGCCAGAATTCTTAATTCCACGCTTTCCCTTAAGCTTACGCTCACGACGTAGTTCTTCTATTCCAGGCTTAACTTCTTGTTGATTAGCTTCAATAAGAGGCTTAGATTCAGGTCCTTTGCCATATGCTTTGATATGGCGTTCAATCATGCCAGCAGTTTCCGCACCAGATTCAGCCTGTGCTTTCTCTTCAGCATACTTAGGCTTTAGCTTTGTTTTTGTAATTCCAAATTTCTTACTTGCTTCTTCATCAAGCTCAAGTGTGGTAGTTGATTCAGGATTAGTATCTTCTTCTGGAGTCCATGGTTGTGAAGTAGGTTTTACACCAGGCACAGTCTGCATCTTAAGATCTTTAGCATGAGCTCTTCTAAGAGAAGTGATCTCACTTGCAGATGGCGCTGGAATAGTTTCGCCTGTTACAGAACTTGCTGGTTCTTCAGGCTTAACATAACGCTTACCATTAACAGCTATGTCAACCTTTTTTGGAAGTACTCGGTTAGCACGAACTGGAAGAGATGTAGCAGCTGGCCCACCTTGGTTTGTATCTTTAGGATTGTATCCTTCTACACCGGCAACAGTAACGTTACCTGCAGGAAGATTGCCCTGTGTCTTCTCAGGAAATGCCTCACGAGGAATACTAAGAAGTATGCGTCCCTCAGGAGCCTTCTTTACAATATTATCAAATTGACCCATGATTACTTACCCTCTCCCATTCCAACACTAAGATTATTTGTACGACTAGGATTTACCTCAAGACCTGGGTTTTCTCCCATAGGAGTTCCTTCACTGTACACATCTTCAGGAGATGTTGTTGCAGCAGGAGTTGTTTCAGCTCCACTATTAGCCTTTTTTTCAGTTCTATATTTGGCAGCACGAATAGCAGCACTGGGACTAAATACACCTTTTTCATTTAGAGGTGCTTCCGCAAGATGCTGACCATAAAGTTCTTTTCCTGCGGCATCACCTAATGCATTTTGATATGCGGCCATAGATGCTGCATGACCAGCAGCAATAGTTAATCCAGTGCCTAAAGCTTTAGCTTTTTCTCTGTGGGTGATCTCATCAAGCTTCTGCTGATGGGAATAGTCCATAAGGCTCTTTTGAATAGCAAATTTATTTTTAGCACTTGCAAGGTTAGCAATACCACCAAAGATAGCAGCGGCTGCTCCGCCTCCGCCTGCACCTGCAATATTCTGTCCGCCCTGACCGCCAGGAGTATTAAGTAGCATGCTAATGTCCCATCTATTCTGATTCAGACAAGAGTTTAGCAATTCCGCCTTGGTTTGTAAGCGCTTGAGCGTTTTTATTATAGTGATGCATGCAAAAGGAAAGTTCCCCGTAAGGAAGGATTACTGTGGTTTGGGCTCTAGCTGAGCAGCCATCACACTGAATTCGCCCCTGCGATTCCTCCGCCTGCAGCATCTCCTGTAGCTCCGGTTCCATTAGCTGTGTCATCTATATCCGTCCCTTGATGTTGGTCCATATCTATGTCAGAATCAGGTCCTAAGCCATAGTAGATCTGGTCGTAGTCTACTACAGAATTGGGAAGAGGGAATCTAGTGTCCCCAAGCCTACCCACCGTTGCGGGATCTTTCATTGGCACCTTAAACTGGCGATGCTCTTTTTTAGGGTGGGTCATAGCTTTATTCTCCCACTAAAGCAAAAAGCCGGGAGCGTTAACTCCCGGCTCTTTTTCAGTTCGATTAAGAAGCTGAGTAAGGTGTGATTGTGATTGCTGTACCAGCTGCGATTGAAGCAGTACCTGCAGCAACTGATTGGCTGTAGACAGTGCTGAAGCGAGCTGCAACCTTAGCTGTACCTGTATCAGCGCCAGTAGAGATATTAGTGTGAGTAAGGGCATATGAGAAGGTTGTTGATGTTACGGCTGTGATAGTAAATGTACCGTTGATAGCTGTGTTAGTTACAGCGGCAACTACTACTGAGTCATTAACTGCAAATCCGTGTGCTGCAGCAGTTGTTACTGTTACAACGTTAGATGTAAGAACTACGTTAGAGATTGCTGGAACATAAGCAGAGGCTGTTGTTACGACAAGCTCTAGATCTGTAAGCTGAGTAGCTGCGTTTGTAGCAGTCTTTCCAAGAACGTTTGGAACTGTTACATAACCAACGGAACCGACATATGAACCATCTGAATCAGCTGCGCCTGCACCAAGTGTTGCAACGCCTGACTGACCTGTGATTGATACGCCTGAACCAGCCGAGTTGGTTACTGTGAATTGATAAGCATTAGCTGTAGCAATTGTAGCGTTTGTGAGGTTAAATGCTGAGTTTGTAAGACCAGTGATTGTTACGTTAGAACCAGCTGCATACAAGAAGCCAGGGTTCTGAGCGGTGTAAGTAATTGTTGTGCCGTTACCTGAAACTGCTGTTACACGAAGAACAGGGTCTGCAGCGATAAAGCTTGGGTGTCCTGAGTAGTTAGCTTCTGCGATAGC